>Ga0209824_10000070_pt1 | contig 72043 bp, 66 predicted proteins | sample VDWuncwatermetaG_FD_184124 | JGI IMG/M metagenome (GOLD analysis project Ga0209824, IMG submission 184124) | Wastewater microbial communities from Netherlands to study Microbial Dark Matter (Phase II) - VDW unchlorinated drinking water (SPAdes)... ... | reverse complement strand
GAAGTTTTGGAGCCTGGAAAAACCGCAGATGTATCCGTAGATACATTGAGGATTTTTCCAGGCGAAAAACAAGTCCTGTGAAATTTTAGCCGTTTAACGAGTCCTATTTCTCCGTGTGATGACTATATGCATTCATTCGATGTCGTTATTATTGGCGCAAGTTTTTCAGGACTCACACTGGCTCATCATTTACCAAGCCATTTAAGAGTCCTTGTGGTTGATGTGAAGCCATCTCCAGGCGCAACCGTTGAATCCACAGGCCTGATCACCACAAAAACATACCAGGAGTTCAAAACGTTTTTCGATATTGATTCATGCATTACCAATCCCATCTCAGCCATTTGTGTGGTCGCGCCATCCTATGAAGATTTTTTTGTTTCCTCGACACAGGAGCCATGGATTTATCAAACGGACACACGCAAACTGATTGCGCAACTCGCGCGGACGGTCGGTTCCAACGTGGAAGTGAGAATGAAAACGGTTTTTTTAACTGCCGTAGAAACGGCAGATAGTGTCGAAGTGTCTATTCGCACATCAGGAAATGAATTAGAAAAAATACGCACACGCGTGCTTGTTGGCGCTGATGGATCGCATTCGGTTGTCGCGAAAACCAATTTACATCTGGATCGCAACGAGCGTTTTTTATTTGGATTGGAACAGGTTTTCCTTGGACACGCGCATCTCGGCCCAAATCCTGAAGCAACGATTTATCATTTTTGGTTTGGGGAATTTTCGCTCGGTTACGGCGGCTGGCTTTCGCCGACGATGGAAAACGGACGACCGGCCTTGAGGATTGGTTTGGCGAAATGTGAAAAAGAGCGAGCGGATACAAAAGCCCTTCTTTCAAAATTTATTGAAATTCTTCAAGAGCGAAAAATCATTTCACTTGATGATCCTCAACCAACATACACATTTGCCAGTTTGATTCCCATCAATGCGGTGCGACGTCGTACAGCCACGAAGCACACAATCCTCATCGGCGACGCGGCCGGTTATTGTGGAGCATTCGCGGCGGATGGAATTAAGGGGTCGGTGGTCTCCGGAAAATTAGCGGGACAATTGATCACAGAACGACTTGAAGGAAAGTCTGTTGATTTTCAAACATTGAGCAAACGAATGAATCATCAAACCGGTTTGATCGATTACTATCACAGGCAACTTCGCTATCGTTTCATCTGGGATCAGATGAAACGCAATCGAACGTTTGATGCCATGTATCAAATCATTAAACGTGAACGAGAATCTTTCCTCGATCAATTTTGTGATAGCAAAAATAGACGTCGTAGTTTAACCTGGACCGTTTTGAAGTGGAGACATATTCCCGCGTTGTTCAAGTACGCGTTTTTTCTTTTGATGGATTTTTTATTAAAGTCCGTTGTCCGGGTCTGACCCCACTAAAGTCCGTTGTCCGGGTCTGACCCCACGATGACAAAAAACACTCGCTACGGATAGTGAGTGTTTTATATTTTTGCGTTTACCAATTTTGGTTCGAGTTGAACAAGTTCATACAGATATTCCGTCGTCTCCGCGATGTCTTTCCAATCGTAGTGTTTGGCGATATGACCACGCGCTTTTTTTCCAAGCTCGCGAACAAATTCCGGATTGCGAAGCATCTCGATCATTTTTTGTTTTAAGTCCTCGATGTTGTTGCGTTTAAACGAGATCCCGTAATTTTCCGTGAGCTCGAGATTTTCCGGAATGTCAGACGAGAGCACGCACTTGCCATAACTCATCGCTTCCAGAACAGCAATTGGCAATCCTTCAGATTCTGACGGATGAACATTGGCATAGCTATTGAGGAAAAGCGCGTGAAGTGTTGTTCCGATTTGCGTGCCCGTCATCACGATAGACGGATCGTTTTTACACAGTTCTCGCAGGGAGGCGACATAGCTATCCGTAAACGCGCTTCCCCCAACGATCGCGAGTTTCCATTCGTGCGTGAGTTCCGGATGTTCTTTTTTCATTTCCTGCCAAGCTTTCATGAGCAAATGCGCGCCTTTGTGTTTGACGAGACGCGAACACATCATCAGATATTTTCCGGGTTCAAGTCCGAATACTTTTACAAGCGACACATCGGCGTCTGTTTGTGGAATTTGAGCTCCATTTGGAATGTATTTTGCGTTGATGCCGTAGGACAAGCGACAATATGTTTCAAGTGTTTTGGAAACCGCGATTGTCGCATCAGGAAAACTGACAGACGCGTGTTCGCCAAGAGCGAGCATCGTACGCGCAAACCATCCCCATTTTTGATGATGACGATCAATGCAGTGGAATGTCACAATGACTTTTGCCGATGGTCGAAGCAGTTTCGGAAGCCAACAGAGGAGGGCGGGGCCTACGCCATGAAAATGAAATACATCCACTTTTTCGTACGTCGCGCGAATAATCGCCGTGAATGTATGGACGATGGCATCTAGGTGTTTTGTGGTGATGGTCGGAGTTTTGATCGCTCGCACGCCACGATGATCGCGAATCGGCCAAACGTACCAAGAACGACAAAACACGAGGACTTCATGTCCGCGCGCGGCAAGCTCACAGGAGAGTTCTTCCACATGTCGTTCAATTCCTCCCGAGCGCGCCGGAATCCCTTTTTGCCCGATCATCGCGATTTTCATAGGTATTCTTTAACACATAAAACTACCAGTTTAAAGCCTTTCTGTCAATGATTTGCCATGCGGCGACAACACTTTTTCTGATGTTTGTTGACAGTTTTTATCGCTCAATTGAGCCAAATTCAATTTTCGATTCTTGACAAAGTTGTCAAAAAGTGGTATAGTTGTCGTATGAAAAATAGACAGGATTTATCGCCTGAGCCTGTCGAAGGCCTTTAAAATTACACAAAGGGGAGAGAGCCGCCGTTATCCCGGTCCCATACACGGATAACACAACAAGACGCTGAAGTTTTGGTTGTTCTCTCTTGAGAATCGTTAAAGCTCCAGTGTTTTTTTGTCCACCAATCAACAAAAATAAATAAGTGACAACCCTCCATAGCTTTAGCGAAGGAGGGTCGCGTCTCGCGTCTCTTGACAAGTCTGTTTCTTCAAGCAGACCAAGCAAGATCCACGAGAAGTTCTCGAGGGAATCGAAATCGGCCGCATCACAGCGGCCGTCCGGAGGCATCCGGTTTGTCCTTTAAGGAGGCAAAAAATGCAGGGCAAGACTTACTTCGGTTTCGGCATCGCCCCCTCGATGTTCCCAAACAACTGTGTTATTCGTCGCTGGCCGTTGTCCCTAGAGATGTTGAAGGACGTCTTGCGGGTCAAGGAGGTGACTTCCTGTTTGAACCCGTCGCACGTTGCGACGATCGCGGCGATGCGCGAAAAGTTCGGACTCGAGGTGCCGATCCCGGAGAAAGCGCCGGTGGTCTCCCTTCAGAAGGGAGACACGATCATCGTGATGGGAGTCTCGGGCTTGCCGCACTTGGAGGGGCGGCACGAGTACACGACCGAGGAGATCGCGAAGGCGGAGTTCGCCTTCAGCGTCTTCCAGGTCGAGTGATCTCGAACCCCGCGTCCTAGACGCGTCATCTGTTCTCTTCCCGTGCAAGCGATTCTAGGTCGCTGATCCCAACACTCTCCCGCGTGCGGACTTACGCGGAAAAGAGAGACGAAACAGTCCAACGAGCCCGGCCGTCGCGAACACATCGCGCGGCCGGGAACTCAATTTCTTGCATCACTTCACCCCTCGACTAGCTCGGGGAATAAGAAAGTGGTGCGAGATGAGAGTTCAAAAACCGGCCTTGTGGAGGCATTCATGCGTGGTTTCTTGTTCCTGGCGGCGTTTTTCTTGTTCGTCGGCAGTTGTGCCAGCGACGAGGGGTGCTCCTCCGACGCTCCGTCGGCGGAGGTGTTTCCCGACATCGCGCGACTGAAGTGCCGTGACGTCTGTCGCGTCCACGTCACGACTAAGACGGGAGAGCCGATCGTATCTGACGACGGCAGAATGTTCGACGAAGTGATCTTCGATCACTTCGTGTTCACTGGAACGGTTGACATCCCTGTTTTCAGCGGGGAACAGATCGATCTCTGGATCGCCGGAGAAGAGGGCGACTACCGTACCGATATCAGGATGTGGTCGCAGAATTTCGTCTTCATGACTACTTACATGAAGGATGGCGTCGAAGCGATTGACATCATCTCCGGAAGAAACTTCCATGGCGACAATTTCGGTGAGGACGACGAGCCTTACCACTTCGAAGTGGTGCGACGGCTTTATCCTCCCGGAACGATCGGGGCTGAGTGATGAGTAGCGTCCATAAAAAGGTCCTGGAGATTCAGCGTGAGCTGAAGACTCTGCCTTGTAATGAGTTTTGGGCGGCGCTCCCAGTGCATATCCGTAACGAGATTCGACAGCGGTCGGACTCGTTGGCCGGGCACTGGACTACCCAGCAGTTGGAGGATTGGATTTACAAAACCGATCTTTTGCTCAGTTCCATCGAACGGGAGTTCAACAGATAAACGGGCGACCCTGCCCATGTGAAATGCCTCAAGGCCTCGAAAGCCGAGAGGAAGTCAGCCAAGCTGGCCGAGCAGGGTGGGAAGTTCCGGCATGTTGTCGGACAGGTGTTGCCGCAAGGTGCACTGCCACGCTCGTAGGAGAGAAAGTGCAACAAACCTTTAACCGTGTGGTGGTGATCGCGCCCACCCGCAGTACGTGTGTGAACATTCACACCGTATTGTCGAATGGTGCGATTCCCCAGACGCTGCTCACGCAGATGAAGGGGAAGGAGATTGAGGAGGCGGTTTCCCGCCTCAACGAGGGTGGTTTCGGCGTTGTCGCCGGGACCGGGACCGGTAAGACGGTCGCGATCCGCGACATCTGCCGGCAAATCTTGGGTAACGCGCTGACGATCGACGTGGTGACGCGTGAGCACGAGGCCACGGACAAGACGTGGCGCTCCAACGTGCTCGTTGTGACGCCCGGCGTCGCGGTCAACTGGCTCAAGAGCCAGAAGATTGGCCGGGAGGATCTCATTGTCATCGATGAGATCCACCAGACGAGTGAGCACCTCGAGCTCGCGATGGCGTTGGCCAAGCGGGCCGGGTGCAAGTTCGTATGGATGTCGGCGACGATCGACCCCGCGACGTACAAGACGTACCTCGGGGCGCGAGCGGTTATCGCCTGCGACGCCTTTGACCCAAGCCGAAAGGCGCAGGTCGAGGTGAAGAGCATGGGTTTCAAACCGCTGATCGAGCGGGTTCAGGCCGTGCTCGATGACATGGTTGACGAAATCGTCGCGGAGAAGCGCGGCGTGGCCGTCTTCGTCCCGAAGCGGGAGATGGCGGAGGACCTCGCCAAGCACTTCGGCGACTCCGCGATCCATACGGAGTTCTATCATGGCGGGGAGAGTGCGGAGAAACTCCGCCCCTTCCTGACGGGACAGGTGCCGCGGCCGTTCATGGTCTTCATGACCCTTGCGGGAGCGTCGAGTCTCAACATTGTTGGACTCGACACGGTCGTGATCGTGGACCAGATGTTCAAGGAGGTGGTGCGCGCGGGCGGCGTCAAGTCGTTCGAGAAGCTCGATCTCGGCGCCAACGAGTTCCTCCAGATGGGGGGGCGCGTGAACGGGCGAGCGATCGGCGGTCGCATCGTGATCCTGTCGGATCGCGACGTGGACTTCCACAGCCTCAGACCGACAGCGCCGCAGTTCGTGCTCGGCGGTGACTTGGAGCGGGTGGCTCTCACCTGCGCGAAGATCAAGGTTGACGCTCGCGAGCTCGACCTGATCGGGGAGATTGATCACGTCGCGTACGCGCGCGTGGTCGAGCGGTTTCGCCAGCGAGGGATCATCGTTCAGAACGGGGAGGTGCACCTCACGGCGCTCGGCGAACGCGTCGAGAAGCTGCCAGTCGAACCCCACTGGGGCGAGATGCTGGTGGCGGCAGAGGACGCGCGTGACACCGAGCTGTTCAATCTGGTTGTGGTCGTCAGCTGCATTGAGCAGTTGTACAAGCTCACGGCGCGCGAGTGGAACCGCGGAGGTGTGGTGTGTGTACGCGGTTCAGATCATCTGACTGCGTACAACATCGTCGCGCAGGCACTCGGCGCATTCGGCTACCTGCAGCGCAACGAGGAAAGCGGAGAGTGGGGATACACCTTCCGTGACGACTGGGTCCGTGGCCCGGTCGACAACCGCCAGTTCGGACCATTTCCGAAGTGGTGTCACGACAACGGCTTCATGGGGAAGGAGATCAAGAATATCCTTCTCGCCATGAAGTCGGTCTTCCGTCAGCTTCAACTGGAGTTGCCGGAGCCTCGGCGGTTCACGGTCGTGCGGGAGAAGACGCCTGCACACGAAGCGTTCCTGGACCTGCTCGCGAAGGTCCAGTCACTCGACTACGTCCAAAACGAGCGAAACTCGGTGGCGGGGACGGTGTGGGGGACGCAAGGCGGGATGGCTTCGGCTGTTCGCACGCTCGGAACCATCCGGTTCTGGAATGATAGGAAGGGATACCGACGAGCCAGCATCGAGGGGACGGAAATTCCCCCCGAGTTGGTAAAGAAGTACGCGCATGGCGTGCCGTCGCAGATGGTCGGAATGACCATGGACGGTGAGCGTTTCCGAGTCGTGTATTCGGGAACGTTCGCGGGAGAAGATGTCGACCAGTTCGAGCGTGAGTTCGATCCGGATGACGTTCCCGCACCGTTCAACGACTATCTGGATGGCCAGTTCGCGCATGTGCTCGCCGCGCAGATGATGTGAGGTTCTCGCCCTGCCGTTTGGAATCAGTCCACTCGGCAGGGACATTTATTAGATTCCCGAGCTTGTTGTTCGGGAGTTTACAGATGTGACTTACACCCCGCCCTGACCGGCGGAAAGGGAGAAAGACCGTGGAACTTTCCGAAATCATGACCCACAATCGCGCCACTCGGTGGCGCGCGCAATTGCTGAACGAGCGGGCTGGGGAGAAAGTCTTCCCGGTCATGAATCAACAGGAGATCGAGACCTGGCTCCGCGAGCGACTCGCAGGGGCTCGGTGCGTGTCGGAGGTAAAGGACCTCGGCTCCTTGGTGTTGCCAATGCTTGACGAGGCGCTGGCCTCGCAGGTGGAGTCGGAGAATCCGGACGTGATCCATGTGTTGGGACGGCCGCACAAGGTCATGTATAGTCCCGGAATGGCTCCGCGCGTTTCGTTGGATGACGTGCTCATCAACGCGAAGGCGTGGAAGGATTTGCCGGATAGCGGCATTTTTCTTCCGGGTGGTCGAGCGGTTGAGATGTTGGTGGAGATTGGCTACTCCTATACGGTAGGGGCAAGTAACATCCCCGAGTTGAAGGCGCTCTGCAAGGCGCATCTCAACAAGGGACTATGGACAACTTGGACCTACGGAAGCAAGCCGCCGATTGCCCTGCCGGATCTCGCGGGCGATCCAGATGCGTTCGTCCCCACCATCGTCGAGGTCCCGTACGGCACATCCGTCGTGGACAGCACGCCACTCATCGCGTACGGAGCGGTCTGCCTCAAGCAGTATCGCTACTACGGATCCGATCCGTGGTTCGAGGGACGATGGTTCCAGACGCAGTGGGAGGCGCGCGACGAGCGTGCAAAGTCCGTTGCAAAGCTCGATGAGATCCGCGAGGCGGTCGTCGAGCAGCAGCGACTCGAGAGCGAGCGTGCGGCAATGAGCGACGTGCGGTCGCGACTCGAAAGCTTGCCGCGCCAGCAGTACTGGCACCGCTTGCGGGCAGACTTGCAGCAGCAAGTCTGGGATCGCATCGGCGCTCGCTCGATCTACGAGCGCAGCGCTCAGCTCGAGTGGCACCGCAAGAACCAAGAGGTTCTCGCGCGTGTCGAGGCGGTGTTCGAAATCATTGCGAGCAAGGGGAGCTCTGCGCAGCAGAGTCCCATCCCCATCGTCAAATCGGTGGAGGCTCCGCCCAAGCTGGCCCAGCCCGCCGCGGCCCCCGCGGCCCCGTCCGGCCCTCTCGACCTCAGCAAGGTCGATCTGAGCCAACTCTTCGGTGGCGACGCGAAGATGCGTCGCAAGTAAAACCAACCCGGATTCGCACGACGCGTTTCCGGTTTTTTTATTTTCCTAAAACCTCTTTCCTCTGTGCGCTGATAATCGCTCCGGTCCATTGGTCGATGGCGCTGAGGTGTATGTCGTTCATGAGAATCAGAAACTTGGCGTTGTCTGCGTTTGTCGGCGTGATCCCAACTTCAAATCCAATTCCTACCGTTTTATTCGTGGGCGCGAGTGTGGGCGCAATCGAATCTGAAGTCCAAACCACTTTTTTTGTGTCAGAATCGTAGGTCACTCCACCATTTTGTGAAACGGTTTGTTTTCCTGTAAATCGCACACCTTCCGGCAGAGTTCCTTCTATACGGACATCGGAAAGTTCATTTGTCGTTCCATCCACATGCCAGAAAATCCAATACGTTGTTTCTTTTCCAACGATTGGCGGCATCGGTCCACGACCAATTTGATCGCCGGAAGCCGCTGTGTAACGCGCGAAGGATTCCAGCACGAGTGGTGTTGTGAGCGGCGTTGAAAGCGTTGATCCTTTTGAGGTCACGCGCGCGGATGTGCCATCGTCCATGGTGTAGGTTGCGGTTGGACGAGTGGTGAAAACGAGATGTTCGTAGATGCTGGTTTCGCTTTGTTGGATTGTCGATCGCAATTTGACTCGTACGCTCACGGTTTTTGAATCTCCCGGCTCAACGCGAGCAATTTCTGGTTTGACAAAATTTTGTTTGACAAACGGACTGTCTGATTCAACTCCAACCACAACATCTGTCACGGCAAAGTCTGAGATATTTTGAACCGTGATCGTGATGACTGCCTCGTCTCCCGGACGCACACGTTGTTTCTCCACACTGTGTTGAAGGGTGAGCGGAAGCGGAACAATCGGAGCCGTGTGTGTCAGGATGTTTTGTGTGTAGCGTTCTTCTCCAAACGTAAACGACGGATCAAACACAAACGTGATTTCATCTTCTACCACTCCAAGAAATCCATTGAAACGAATCTCTCCCGTTTTTCCGACTTCCACGGCAGACAATTCAAACCGACCATTTTTTTGTTTGACGTCCGAGGAGAGGAATGTAAATCCCTCTGGCCAGTGGGGAAGAATACTGACGTTTGGAAAGTTGACTTCGCTGTCATTGTGATAACGGATCACACCATCGATGGGTTGATTGGCGATCACGCGTTCAGGAAGTTCAAGCGAAAGTGTGAGTGCGGATTTTGTGGGAGAGAAAGTTTGCGAGTCCGTTTTTTCCCCAAACACATCTTTTTTCTCTCCATGCACAAACGTCAGTTTACTTTTGAACATTTGCTCGCCGCCGACATCACCAAACATCACGCCTTTCACATGAATAACAGCCATTTCTCCCACCGGAATTGTGCCAAGTTCAAATGAGGACGCTTCTTGTTGAAGAAAATGCTTAGGTGTCGTGAGGGTGATTTGTGCGTTGCGCAATTCTTCTTTTGTTCCATTTGTAAAACGCAAAACAAGGGTGGAGGACGCACCGGTTATCACTTCGCGTGGGGCAATGGTTGCGTCAAACGAGATTTTGTCTTCGAATCGTCCGGGGAGAAAAAAATGAGCGTAGACAGCAATCACCGCCAGAGTGACAGCGACGCCGATCAAAAACAAATCAAACCCAAACATCGCGCGCGCAAATTTGTAACGGCCATGATAGCGCGTGTTGTACCAATGTTTGAGCGGAAACAGAATCATTTTTCCCGGATGAACCGAAAGACACACCGCTCGCGCAACAGGCGAGTGAGGTTTGTTGATCGAGTTACAGGCAAGGCCTTGTTTGATTTCGTGCGTTATTTTCGACATAGAGGGACGGCACACGTATTCTTAATTCTTACTTCTTGCTACTTGCTACTTTCCCCACTCAGCGTAAACACATCTGTCGTCAAACCGATAATTTCCGCGCGGCCATCTCCATCAACGTCATTTGCGACAATTTCGAGTCCATGCCGTTCTGCTTTGTCAAACACATAAAATTCCGATTTCTGTTTTCCGTCTTTGTTGAAGATGCGTGCAAGAGGCGATCCACCAACTCCCGGTCCTGTCACAATATCATCTAGAGAATCTCCGTCCACATCTGCCACAGAAATATTCACCCCACCGCGGAAATTCTTATCGTAGGCAAAAAATCCCGGATTGATGAGTTTTCCATTTTTGTTAAATACACGCACATGCGGTCCGCCCGTGACCCCGGCTCCACAAATGATTTCTTTTTTCCCGTCTCCATTTAAATCTCCAATCGCGACATTCACTCCTCCGCGGAAATTTTTGTCGTACGCAAAAAATCCCGGATTGATGAGTCTGCCATCTTGATTGAAAATCCGTACTTGTGGTCCGCCACCATTTTCCGTTCCTGTGACAATTTCGACAGATCCATCGTTATCCAAATCCCCAACGGAAATATTCACTCCTTTTTTGTACGACGCTGTGTATGGAGCAAATTGGACGCGCAACGTTCCATCCGATTCATAAACAGACACGAACGTATTGTCCGCCACAATCGTTTCGCGCAGACCATCATGATTCAAATCCATGCGTACTACCTGCGTCCCACCTCGAACCGAATTTTCATACGCAAAAAATCCTGTCCGTTTTTGTTTTCCGTCGTTTGAAAAAATCCGCGCAAAGGCGCCGTTCAAAAATGTTGCGTCGTTGATCGCCTCAATCGGTCTGAGCAAAATAATCCCGTCTTGAGAAGCGATGGTTACTTCTGAAACGATTGCTCCGTTATTTATTTTTACATCTTGTATGCCGTGCAATTTTTCAAATTCCCCTGCAAGATCAACGGTCACACTTTGTTGTGTGGCATTCACCACCACTTTCCCTTCCTCAAATTCTCTTTGCCACACACCAATATTTATGGAAGTTTGCTGTGGATTGACGGTATTTGTCAGTGATGTTTTCGGCAAACCTAAATACGCATCATATTCATCATACGTCCACAACTGCGCGTGATTTTCCGTACCATGGTCGTAGGAAAAATAACCGTCTCCAAGCAAGGTCGTCGTCAGGCCAAAGCGAACGCGTTGGTAATCGTTCTCAACGCCGGAGTTTTCACTATTCACATTGATGATGTTGATTGGATCAGACGCAACATTTTTCTCCATCGCGAGATATTGTGACGTCCTGTTTTTCCATTCGCTGACTGAATTTTTCGAAGAGGGAAATGTCTCAAACATGCGACCGTTGATAAACGGAGAAAATACCGGATTTGAACTTCCGTTGGTAATCAAGATCGTGTCATCGCCAATTAAACTTCGTGTGAGATCAAAGAGCCGTTTATAATTCTCCGCCCACAGAGTGTTGGCTTCTTGTGCAGAATCTGGCTGTCCATTGTTGTCTACATCCGTCTGTCCAACCCATGAAATTGAATCCTGCACTTCATCGTAAAAAATACCGTCCCAAAGCCCTGTGGACAAAACCTCATTCTGTACAAAATGTGCGAGATAGGGAACCCAGTCAGAATGAAGATTGAGCGCGCGAGTGCCAGGCCAGACAGAGAGCTGATTTTGTTTATGATCTGTAAGCCACCAATCAGCCTGAAAACCCGCATACAGTTTTTGATGGAGCGGATCATCCCAATACAGATCGTTCCAACTTACCGTTGCGATGTATGGAAGAATGACAATATTCTGATTCAGCTTTCGAATGGAGGCGAAAAATGATTTGTTGTACACTTGAGCTTCGACAGGAATAATCAAAAGGTCGAATGTGGATAACGCCTCGAGATTCTCATCGAGTGCAGGACCAGAAAGCAAAAAATAGTTCGCCGTGCGAACGTACTGATTGGGACTTGTTTTTGCAATCGACTGACTCGGCAGTGCGGTCATGAAGAGTGTCGCAATGACAAGAGTCGACAGGATTCTATTCATCATAAGTCCGCGGCATTGCGTCATCACTCCTTGACCGTCTCAGGATTCGGCGAGAACAGTCGATTGCGAATCTTCCATTGTTCAACGAATTGACCAAGCCCATTTTCGTCGCGTTTATTGCGAACGGTCGTTGATCGTTGAGACCAGCGAAGAAGCGATTCAAAGTTGATTTTGTATCGTCCTTGAACAACGACATATGTGACTTCTTGATCTTTAAGTGCACGTCGAACAGTCTGTTGGCTGACTCCAAACATCTTAGCGGCTTCAGACACAGATAAACGAATAGTTTCTTTCATAGATATTGATTACCAACACCCGGTGTCGGTAACGACACACCGGGTGTTGGTAATGGGTAAGTGTGGATAAGCCTAATTGTTTACACCAGCCTATACAAAATAAAGCGATTAGTCAAGTTTATCGCGTAAACCCCTTGATTTTTGTGGGATTTCAGGCTACACTGCGCCATCCTCTCTAATAGATGTCTCCGTTATCGAACAACTGTGACGCAAAACAAAAAAGAACAATTTCTCCTTCTGCGTGTTCGAGCCTTTAAAGACAAAGATGCCTTTAAAACGCTATTAAACGAACACAGTCCAACGATCCTCAAGTTCCTCCATTTCCGACTTCCAAATCGTGAGGATGCACAGGATGCGTATTCCACCGTTTGTCTTCGTGTGTGGGAATACGTCTCGCGTACGGAAGTTAAACATTTTTCCGGACTCCTGTTCACGATCACGCGCAGTGTGATTGCCTCGTTCTATCATGAACGAAGTCGAAAACCTGTCGTGTCGATCACGCATGAAGACGGCACAGAAATGCAAATTCCGTCCAGAACTTCCGTTGCGAACTTAGAAGCAAAAGTGGACGCAACGCTCATGCAAAAAATGATGAAGAAATTGTCAGACGACGATCGCGAAGTCATCATCTTGCGTCATCTGGAAGGCTATTCCATCAAAGAGATCGCAGAGTATTTTGGCAAAACATCCAATGCAACGTCCGTGATGTTGCATCAAGCCGTTCAACGTCTCAAAGAATTGTATGAAGGAAAATGAATTCACAAAACTTCTTGAATCCATGAAAGACGCTCCAGAAATGACGGGCGGTTTTGAGGCACAAGATTTTTGGAATCGTTTTGCCACAGACAATGATTTTTCTACCGAAACTCAACCAGTCACTTACGGCTTCCGTGATTATCTGGAATTTTACGTCTGGCAGTTTAGTCATGTCATCGCCAAACCAATGGCAGTGAGTTTCGCTGTGTTTGCGTTACTTATTGGAGGATTTGTGAGTGCCAGTAATTTTTCATTCGATGCACTTCCTGGAGACTCACTTTATAAGACAAAACTTTCACTTGAAAAAGCTCAACTCGCCATCGCTTTCAGTCCACAGCAAAAAGCAAAATTGCAAGTTGAATTTACCTCACGACGTCTGGAAGAAATGGTCGAGCTCGCGATGTCCTCCTACAAAGTTGATGACTCCGCTGTCCGTCTAGCTCTTCAACAATTCAAAAAAGAAGTAGATATCATTCGGGCGGATTTAAAAGAAGAGCCTTCCACCACCGCGCAAACGCCGCTTGCCAAAGAAGTTCGACGCAAACTCCCAACAGAAATAAAAACGTCCGTAAAAGAAGTACAAACCATTCTGGATGAAACTCAAGAGGAAGCGGTTCAAGTGATCATCACAGCTCATGAATCCTCCGAAGACGCAGCCTCCACGCTCGAATTACAAAGTACGTTTGAAAAAGAACTTGCGCAATTACAAACAACTGAGCTGAACGCTGATAATCAGACGAAACTGCAAATTGCTCTCGCACTCCAAAAAGAAGGAGCTTATCGTCGAGCGTTCCAAGTACTCAAAGAAGTTCGTCAGTCTCTCACAGTAGAATAGAAGTCCTGAGCCGTGTTCCTTTCCTCATGAAAGAGACATGCCTCAGGACTTCTGTCCTGACCATTAGGTCAACTCGTGCACAGCTCAAGGTCGAGGCCCTCAAACGGTCGCTTTGCACACATAAATCAAAAAAGGTCCGCCCGAAACCGATTCGGGCAAAATCAGTTCAAAATATTATGACCAATTCAATAACAAAACGAGCCCTTACCGTGGCTGTCGCCGCCGCAACCATCCTTTGGTCTGTCGGTTTCGCCGCCCTGGTTCCTCAGCAGGCTTCCGCCGCATCTTTCGGCGACCTGATCAAAGGCACCACGCTCTCCACCGTTTATTACTACGGTTCAGACGGTCAGCGTTACTCGTTTCCAAACGAGAAGACATTCTTCTCCTGGTACAACGATTTTAGTGGTGTTGTCACGATGTCCGACGCGGAACTCGCCAACATCACACTTGCAGGAAACATTGTGTATCGCCCAGGTGCACGATGGATCAAAATTATGAGCGATAACAAGACCTACGCCGTTGCTCGCGATGGATCCATTCGATGGGTCGAATCCGAAGCAGTTGCAAAAGGCCTTGCCGGTGACGATTGGAACCAATTCATCGATGATGTTCCAGACGTCTTCTTCGTTGACTACTCTGTCGGCGATTCACTCACTTCAGCGGCTTCCGCCTACGAGGGCGCGCTCGTCAAGAGCAGTTCTGACACCTACCTCGTTTGGGATGGCAAGAAGCTCAAAGTGTCGAGTGCCGGTATGACAGCCAACCGCCTCAAGGCCGGTTTCGTCCTTGACGGTTCTGGCGCCACTCTTGCAAGTCTCACCGCCGGTGACGATGTCACAGGTTCTCTTGCAAACTTGACAGATGCCGGTCAAATGGTGACCACACCAGCTTACGCAGCCACTCAAATGATTGAAGTGTCTATGTCAGCCTCACCAGCTTCCAGCACCCTTGTGGCTGGACAAGCACTTGGTCATTTGGCTTCGTATGAATTTAAGAATCCAACCGCCACTGATGTAAAAGTCACAAGCGTGAAGATGATGCGCAAAGGAGTGTCTGCAGACAGCACACTCTCAAACGTCTATCTCTTCAATGGATGGACCCGTTTGTCTGATTCCGCAACCGTTTCCAGCGGCTCTATCAGCTGGAATAACTCCGCAGGACTCTTCACAATCCCTGCTGGAAAGTCTGTAACCGTTGCTACTCGTTCAGACATTGCGGCAAGTACATCCGGTCAGACTGTCGGACTTTCACTTGATCCAGATGACGTTGGTTTCTCCGGATCATTTGATTCAACAGGCACCGCGCTTGTTTCTGCCACACACACCATTGCTTCTGTTTCCAATTTTGGAACATTAAGCTTTGCCACAACAACCAATCCAAACAGTGATGGCGCACCTAGCCCGGAAAATGATTTCCGCGTATGGGAAAACAACCTCACCGTTGGAAACAATGAAGCATGGCTTTACACATTGCGATTCCGCAACATTGGTTCCATCAATTCCGCTGATCTTGGCAACTGGAGACTCTACGTTGCCGGTGTCATGAAAGGTTCTGCAGTGGCAAAACAGGATGCAGACGGATACGTCTCCTTCGACCTCTCCGCCGCTCCTGTGAAGCTCAACACAGGCGTACACGCCATTAAAGTATTGGCTGATGTTTGGGGCGGTTCAACTCGTACCGTCACAGTTGGTCTTCGAAGCACAGCAGACGCTGTCTTTATGGAAGACGACTATGCTCAACCAATCTTAGTTCAAGCAAACAGCACCACATTCTCTGCGCGAGATTCTGCCGCTCAGACACTCGCAGCCGGAGACATTACATTTACCAAGAAGACCACATCACCTTCCGGTGACATTATTGATGGTGCTTCTAGTGTTTCTCTTGCTTCCTTTGAAGTCAAAGCAAGTGGAGAACCAATGAAGATTGAAAGCCTCGATCTTCAGATCGATGAAGACGATGCAGATACAACGTATACCTTGCGAAATGGTGCAATTTACGTTGAAGGTGTCCAAGTTGGCAGCACATCTGCCATCGCCGGTGACACAGATGTATCTGTTTACACACGATTCACCTTCGGTTCCTCCTTCATGGTCTATCCAGGAAAACCAGTGACCATGGAAGTGAAAGCAGATGCCTTTAACAGTGATGGGACAGACGACGTCGACGCAAGCGATACGATCCAACTCCAGATCGATGCAGGAGCTGTGTCGTCCAACGTTTTGCGTGTGACATCTGGTTCCTACATTTCTCGTCCAGCCGCTGATGTGGAAGGAAATGTTCTGACTGTGCGAACAGGTGGCTTGACCGTTGCCAACAACACAAGCTATTCCGCACAATCTGCTGTGGCTCCAAAGATTGCCTACAAAATCGGTTCTTGGACCATTACAGCGAACACCACAGAGAGTGTCGATTTGACCCAGTTTGATCTCGACTTTTCTGCAGAAGCCTCTGACGCACTTGCGTCAGCTGACTACTCCAACCTGTACGTCTCCTATGGACCAACAGGAACTGAAACAGTCTCTTCGATCAAGACCACTGTTTCTCTCACGAGCAACACATGGTCGTTGAATTCAAAATTGAAGCCAGGTGAAACGATCTACGTGAACGCCTATGCAAACGTTGCAACAAGCGTCACAAACGACGCGGACGGTGATGATATTATTACCGCTGATCTCGATGTAGACGGAACAGCTTCAAGCTCTGGAACAGGGATCGACGGCGCAGATTTTTCTGCCAGTGCGATTACTTGGTACAATGCTGGAACATTCACGACATCTCTTGACGGTTCTTCTCCAGTCGCCAAAACGGTTGCGGGTGGACAAACCATTGAGGCCGCGAAGTTCCGCTACACAGCGGTTCGCGAAAACTATTCCATCGATCAAATCCAAGTGTCTGTCGGCACAGCCGCAGCTGCTGGTGTGATCAACAAAGTGGAATTGTATGACGGAGCCCTGCCACTCGGTTCTGCCGTGTTTGGACAAACGTCCGGTGACGCTGTCACAAACGGCGCAGCTCTTGTTACAGGCCTCAACATTCAAGTTGCCGCAGGAAGTTATAAAGTCATTACAGCCAAACTTGTCTTGAACGATATTGGTAGTGGATTGGCTACTTCACAAACAAATCTCGCGCTCGCTCTGGATTCCACACGTTCCACCGACAGTCAAGGAGTCGTGTCCACAGATGCGACCGACCGAGACGGAAACGAAATTCGTGCTTACAACTCGATTCCAACCTTCACCGCTGTTGATCTTACAAACTCAACACTTACGAATGGTCAGGCCATCGATTTGTACAAGTTCACCATTAGTGCCAACAGCAACGGTTCTCTTGCGCTTAAACAGTTGTCCTTCCCTGTTACTTACAGTGAAAGTGGCGATGACGTAGCGTATATGGAAAGCTGGAAGCTCTATAAGAACGGAACGGATATTTCCACCAATTCCTCAGCCGTCGTGGTTCAGGATGAAGATGGAACAAGTATTGAAACTACCGGAAATAATCTCACAGAAACGGACACAAACGTTTACGTGATTTGGGACACCGGAGAGGAAGTCATCTCCGCTGGAGAAACAGTGACCTACACCCTTCGTGCCACTCCACAAGCATTTGACGCGAACTCAACTGTAGGTGATGAAGATTACTTCAGTATGTACTTGGCTGGCGATTCCACCGCTCATAATGGTACGGATATCTGTCTTGAAGATTCCGGTGCTGGTGAGCTTTGGGAACTTGACGGACAAGTTAGCAGTGCTTGTACGGCCGCTTCAAGCGGAAATTCAACGTACAACATCGTCTGGTCCGATATCTCTGGTGAAAACCACGATGCTTCCATAGAGACCGGTTCAGGTGACTGGGCAAACGGTTACTTACTGCTCAATCTCGACCTTGCAGGTGAGACATGGGCTCGGTAATCCAATTTGATCCAAGCCAATCAACCCACTCTTTCGAGAGTGGGTTTTGGTTTTTGGACCCGTGCACGGCGTTTGTTTGCCTGACCTCAGAATAAGGCTGGTGGACCTGGCGAGGATCGAACTCGCGATTTCTGATGTCAATTCAGTTAAGGTTGCCATTACCTTCACAGGCCCATCCACATGCCCGGGATAAACATAAAACTCCCATCTCTTTTTTAAGAGTGGGAGTTTTATGTGACACCAGAATGAAGGATTATCCTTAACTGATAAGTCTAGTTAATCAAAATAATAGATTTTTGTCAAACGATTCGTGTGGATAAAATCCATACGCCTTAAATTTTGGTTTTGATAGGGGAAATGCTATGATTGTATCGTAATATTTTCCATTTTATGACTCATAAATTTTCATTTGTTATCATTTCACTGTTTCTTTTTTTGATAGCTCTTCCGACGCACGCCGCTTGGGTGCAAAAAGAACAGGGAACCATTCAAGGACTTCAGGCAATCACAAAAGCCGGTGACCATTTTTTTGCGGTTGGTAATACGGGAAACATCATTCGTTCCGTAGACGGTGGTTTGACATGGTCTGTGTATGACAATAATGCCAGTGTGTATTGGCAAGATGTCCAAACCATTGGTCAGACAATTCGTGCGATTGGCGAGTCTGGCACCATGCGAGAATCGCTCGATGGAGGTGTCACATGGAGTCCTGTTGCGCTTGGAGTTGCGGAAAATTTGTACAACATGAAAATTTCTACGGATCGTGGATTTATTGTTGGTGCAGGTGGACGCATCCTTATCTATAATAGCAATGCAAAAATTTGGCAGGCCGTGACTTCTCCGACCACACTTGCACTCTATGGTGTACACGATATGGGCGATGGCAAAGCATGGATTGTTGGAGCGGAAGGAATTTTGCTTTACTCCGCCGATTCAGGAGTCAACTGGACAAACACAGGCAAAATAGTAAACGAGGATTTGCTGAGCGTTTGGTTTTCCTCTGCGACAACAGGATACGCGGTTGGAAAAAACGGGATATTTCTTAAAACGATAAACTCAGGAACAAACTGGACGACAGTTTCGGTGAACGGACTGACCAGTCAGAAATTGTACGACATCACGGGTTTGGGCGAAGAGATCATTGTTGCGGGTGATAAAATTCTCATTCGTTCAACGGATGGGGGAATCACATGGACTTCGACCGATTACACGACTCAAAATTTTACCTTTCGTGATGCCTTTATTTCTTCCGCAACTGACGCGTGGGCTGTGGGAACGAAAGACGACGTGCAATCGGTGATTGTGAAATGGGAATCCGATGTTGTCTACACTCCTGTCGTCGAACCCCCTTCGACCACGGCGGAGCCGGGCACGGCAGGCTCAGGGGATATAAATCCATCCGCAGGATCCCTCATCAAAACAGTTTGCACGGTGAACGCAAGCGTGAACGACCCTTGTCGTGCGGTTTATTTTTACGCCACAGATGGAAAACGCCACGCGTTTCCAAACGACAAAATATTTTTCACCTGGTTTGAGAATTTTGACAGCGTCAAAGAAGTGTCCGCGAGCTTTTTGTCCTTACTGACGCTTGGAAAAAACGTGACCTATCATCCCGGCACAAAAATGGTAAAGTTTCAGTCTGTTCCAACTGTCTACGCCGTTTCCAAAAAGGGAACATTGCGCGCGATTGATTCTGAACAGATCGCGGCCCAACTTTACGGATCAGACTGGAATAAAAAAATAGACGATATCTCTGATGCATTTGTTGGAAATTATTCGTTCGGCACAAAGATTATGCAGTTTTCTGATTATGATGTCGTGAGAGAAAAATCATCCGTGAGCGGACTCAACGAAAATTTTTAGCCGTGTCATCGGTCGAAGTCCATGTGATTCCACTGCAAGTTTCTCAGATATGCTAAAATACAGGCGCGTATGAAAGCGCCTGTTTTTTTGCGGATTTACTCTCTTTTTTTAATAATGAGCGTTCTGATCACGCCTTTTTTTTCTGTTTTTGCACAAACATCGAACGATCCATTTTTTTCTGAACAGTGGTATTTACAAAAGATTCACGCACCGGAAGCTTGGGAAGAAACGGTCGGTTCTGCAGATGTTATCGTGGCTATTTTAGATGCCGGAGTAGATCTGGATCATACGGACCTGATCAATCAATATTGGCGTAATAAGAATGAAATACCGAATAATCAAAAGGATGATGATGGAAATGGATACGAAGATGATGTTCAGGGATGGGATTTTGTTGACAACGATCCCGTTCCCAATCCGGTCATCACAGAAAAATTTAATGACACGATTGTTTCTCATGGGACGGTGATCGCGGGAATTATTGGAGCGGAGGCAAGGAACAATGAAGGAATCGTCGGCATCAATCATCACATTTCATTGATGCCGCTACGCATATTAAATGAAAATGGATTAGGCTCGACGTTTGACGTTCGTCAAGCAATTCAGTATGCCGTGAACAATGGGGCTCACGTCATCAATCTCAGTTTCACTTCTGATCGGGCAGATGAACAATTGCGCCAAACAATCGCGTGGGCTGTGGATCAAGGAGTGGTCGTCGTCGCGGCTGTGGGAAATGGAAACAGAAACTTGTCACAAAAGCCAACCTATCCTGCTTGTTATGATGCGGGATTGGGCAAAGATATTGTGATTGGTGTTGCCGCGACCGATCAACAAGATAAAAAAGCATCTTTTTCAAATTTCGGTGAAACGTGCACAGACGTAAGTGCTCCAGGCACAAATATTTTTGGGACTGTTTATCATGATCCATCACAACTTCTCACGGTTACAGCTTACGGTTCTCCGTGGGAAGGCACCTCTATTGCGGCGCCGATGGTGAGCGCAACGGCCGCGCTCATGAAATCTCGCTATCCCTCACTCACTCCCGAACAAATTCGTTTAGCGATCAAACTTTCCGTTGATTCTGTCAACGAGTCATCCATTGAAGCGCGTAAACGTTTAGGAGCCGGCCGATTGAATGTGGCCTCAGCACTTCGCGCCGCAAAAGTATTTGCCCAAGGTCAAGGTTCGGTGCTCAAGCGACAAATCAATCACTCGCACTCACTTGTTGTTGCGGAGGGAAAAGGGGAAGAACCACGCGTGAAACGTGTGGATGCAAACGGAAAAGTGCTCGCATCATTTCTCGCCTATTCCAAGTCGTTTAAAGGTGGTGTTTCCGTGGCGATGGGAGATGTGACAGGAGATGGCGTTGAAGAGATCGTGACGGGAGCCGGTGTGGGCGGAGGTCCGCAAGTGCGCATTTTTGATCTCGATGGAAAAGTGCTTGCACAGTTTTTTGCGTATGATCCGTCTGACCGAAACGGTATTTTGGTGTCTGTGGGTGATACAAACGAAGATGGACAAAGTGAAATTGTCGTGGTTTCACAAACGGCAGGAACCGGAGAAGCGCGTATTTTTAATCAACACGGACAACTCAAAGGACTCTTAAGGCCATTTGGTCGGGAGAACGCATCGCTTCGATTGTCGTTTGGAAATATGGATGATGATTCCGCAGATGAGCTTATTTTTTCACTTCTCAATCAGCCGAAATCTGTTTTGCGCGTGCTCGATGGGGATGGTCGTTATGTGCGAGATATTTTCCTATTCGAAACACTTCGTCACAGGACGTTTGACATAGGAGATTTGGATGGAGATGGAAAAGATGAAATCGTGTTTGGCGCGGCCCGTGGACAATATCCTTCGATAGATGTCTATACCACATCAGGAACATTTAAACGCAATTTTTCCGCATACTCTGCAAGTTATAAAGGCGGTGTGAATGTGTGCGTCGGCGACATTGATCAAAATGGACGGGAAGAAATTTATACAACTTCGCGAGCCGGCGGCGGACCACAATTGCGCATTTTTGAAGAAGACGGTCATGTCCTTGGTGGGTTCTTTGCCTTCGACGAGAAACATCGTTCAGGTATGAATTGCGCGATGTGGAACTAAATTATCACTGTTCTTGTGCGATGCGGTCTTCCCAAGACGAGACAGTCTGTTCATCACGGGAGGAACCCTATGGATTCACAGACTGTCTCGTCTTGGGAAGACATAAAACTATGCAAAAATTTATTTTTACTTTTCTCCTGTTCACCATTGCCGTTCCGGTTTATGCGTTCACGCCGAACGACACGTATTTTGCCAAGCAGTGGTATCTTCCAAAAATAAACGCACCAATCGCGTGGGATCAAACGACCGGTTCGTCAGACGTGATCGTCGCGGTGCTCGATACGGGTTTTGATTTGGATCACCCGGACCTCGTGGCTAACCTTTGGACAAATCAGGGTGAAGTGGCGGGAGATGGCATGGATAACGACCGAAACGGATTCATCGATGATTTACATGGATATGATTTCGTTGACGATGACGGACTCCCGATTCCCGACGATACTCCTCCGATTGATATATCAGCGATTGCGCATGGAACCGTAATCGCCGGCATTATCGGCGCGGTGGGAAATAATGCGGAAGGCATTGCGGGAATCAACTGGAATGTACGACTCATGTCAGTACGCATTTTAAACAATGAAGGATCAGGGAGTTCCTTTGACGCGCGTGATGCGATATTGTATGCCGTCAAAAACGGAGCGGACGTCATCAACCTCAGTTTTACCGGTTTTGAAATCGATACTTCATTTAAACAAGCGTTGCAAACAGCTTATGATGCCGGTGTGGTTGTGGTGGCCGCTGTGGGAAATGCAAAAAACGGTGAGGACGCCATTAATGTAGACGAGCGTCCGATTTATCCGGCATGTCATGGTGAGGGGGAAAATGAAGATTGGGTGATCGGGGTGGCGTCTTCAGGACAAACCGATGAAAAATCCGTGTTTTCAAACTACGGTGCGCTTTGCACAGACATTTCCGCTCCAGGTGAACTCATTGTGAGTACCACCTATCAAGACGCAAATTGGGTTGGTTTTCAAACAGCGTTTTACGCGGCCGGATGGTCTGGAACTTCCATGGCTGTGCCAATGGTTGCGGGTGCCGCGGCACTTTTGCGTAGCGCGTATCCTAAACTTGGACCATCACAGATTGAATCTGTTTTACGTCTTTCGGCCGATCCGGTGTTTGGGTCAGGAGAAACAAACGGAAAACTGGGGGCCGGCCGATTAAATATCGCCAAAGCGCTTGAAATCGCCCCATCATTTTTTCAAGCCGCTTCTGTCAACTTGCAAACGGCACAACCACGTTTTCAGATTGCCGTCGCATCCGAATCAGGAACCGGCCACGTGGATATTTTTACCGGCGCGGGGAAATTGATCGGAGGATTTGAAGCGTATTCAGGTTCGTTTGATGGAGGTGTTCGTCTCGCGATGGGAGACCTAAACGGAGATGGTCAAGAAGAAATTGTGACGGTTCCCGCCAGTGGAGATGCGCCACTTCGTGTTTTTACGTTTGCGGGCGAATGGATGGCGGAGTTTGTTCCATTTGCGCCCGCGATGGGAGTCGATGGAATGTTTGTGAGTGTGGGAGATATAAATGGTGACGGGACAGAAGAAATTGCCGTCAGTACGGATCGTGCAACAATTCCCTCTGTTCGTTTGTTTAATCTGAAAGGAACGTTACTTTCAGAATTTGAACCGTTTCCTGAAATCAAGAATGAACAATACGTGCGTGTTGCTATGGTCGATGTCAACGGTGATAATACGGATGAAGTGGTGATGAGTTTGGGGTCCGGGTTCGAACCGCTTGTGCGAGTTGTGACGTCTGAAGGGAAACTCGTCAAAGAATTTTACGCGTACGCAAAAACGTATCGCCGTGGTGTTTTCGTGGCCGGTGGAGATTTGGATGGCGATGGGGATGATGAAATCGTGACAGGGACAGATCAGGGTGGGGGACCACAGGTGCAAATTTTTGACGGAGGAGGCAAGTGGCTCGGAACGTTTTTTGCGTACGCGCCGGATTTTCGCGGCGGTGTGCGTCTGACGGTTGGAAGACTCAGTTCTTGGCCCGGTGCATCCATCATCACCGCCGCCGGCCCGGGAGGAGGCCCGCATATCCGCATCTTCAACGGCTACGCCAGACTCATCGGAACTTTTTTTACCGATAACGATTCCAACCACCGCGGCATCAACTCCGCCGCATGGAGCTTTTAAGTGATGTTTGCTAGTATGAAGAGTATGTTACAAACAACGTTTGACAAGAAAAATATTATTGTGACGGGTGGGGCCGGGTTTATTGGCTCACATCTTTGTGACCGCCTCCTCAAAGACGATCATCGCGTGATTTGTATTGACAATTTTTCCACAAGCACCGCGCAGAACATTCAGGCTTTGTCACAAAATACCAATTTTCGTTTTATTCGACTTGATGTCAATCAGCCGATCGATCTGGATCATTTTACGGAACTTGCGCCGTTTAAACTTCCGTTTCAGGGAATTCAAGAAATTTATCATTGCGCGTGTCCCACTTCGATAAAAAAGTTTGATCAATACAAAATTCAAACACTCCTTTCCAATTCCGTGGGAAATTATCACGTCCTTGAACTCGCAAAAAAATATCGCGCGAAAATTTTGTTGGCGTCGAGTTCGGTGGTTTACGGGGAACGTAAAGACGGCAATCCTCGTGTCTCGGAGGAAGAAGTGGGAACACTGGATCATCTGAGTCCGCGTGCCTGCTACGATGAGGGTAAACGGTTTTCTGAGACGATGTTTGAAACATATCGGCAAGTACACAGTTTGGATATTCGTATCGCGCGTATTTTTCGAACCTATGGTCCACGCATGCCTTTGTTTGACGGACATCTCATTCCCGATTTTATTTTAAACGCGATGGACGGAAAAGATCTTGTGCTTTATGGAGGAAAGCAATTTCGAACGTCGCTCGTGTATGTGACCGATGTGGTTGATGGTATTCAGCGCTTGATGGAATCCATAAAGGATCCCGGACCCACAAATTTCGGAACGGATATTGATTTTTCGATGGAGGAGGTCGCGACACAAATTATTCAGATGACGAATTCCTCATCACACATCACAGAAGCAGAGCGTTTTGTTTTTCTTTCAGAGCTTGCACTTCCTGCCATTGATCGCGCAAAAGAACTTGGTTGGCTTCCTTTGGTTCGTTTAGAGGATGGTTTGGTCCGGACGATTGAATATATGAAAGCGAATCGCATTTTGCTCACATCACTTTAAGGAGAGCATTTATGAAAGTGATGGTGATTATCCCCGCGTATAACGAAGAGCAAACCATTGCCGATGTGCTGACACGCACACGGTCTTTTGTTGATGAGATCATTGTGGTCAATGATGGGTCGAGTGATCGTACGGAGCAGATTGCGCGTACGCAGGGAGCAAGAGTTGTGTCCCATGTCATTAATCGAGGTCTTGGCGCGGCCATTGGAACGGGATTTGAAATGGCTAGTCGTCTGCAAGCCGATGTTGTTTTAACACTTGATGCGGATGGTCAGCATGATCCCGCGTCTATTCCGGCGTTTATCGACGCGATCAAAAACGGAGCGGATGTGGTGATTGGATCGCGCATGCTTCAACGAAACGGAATGCCTTGGTATCGTCAGGTCGCCAATCTCATGGGGAATCTCTCGACGTTTTTTTTGTTTGGAGCCTGGGTGACGGATAGTCAGTCGGGCTTTCGTGCCTTCAGCGCGCATGCCCTTACGAAGATTCAAATCAAAACAAACCATATGGAAGTTTCTTCCGAACTCATCGCGGAAACCAAACGACATGGATTGTCCCTCGCTGAAATTCCCATCGAAGCGATTTATACGGAGTACTCACTTTCCAAAGGACAGAATTTTTTTGTCGGACTAAAAACGCTGTTGAAATTAATCGTCCGAAGAATCAATCAGTAGATCGACTATGACTCTCATCCAACTTTTTATTTTCTTGTTTGCCGTCTTTGCAATGACGCGAACGGTACGACAATTTCGCCAAGGAACGCTCACGCTCAGTTGGTTGATTGTGTGGATGTTGTTTTGGAGTCTCGTCGCCGGTGCGGGCATTTCTCCGCAATCAACGGATGTGTTTGCTCAATGGGTAGGAGTTGGTCGTGGCGCAGATTTCGTCATTTATCTTTCGCTCATCGCACTTTTTTATCTCGTGTTTCGATTATTTATCAAGATAGAAGATTCAGAACGAGAGCTCACACGTGTGGTGCGAAAATTGGCGATTGAGGAAACAGATGAATCGCAGAAGAACAAGGTATGATGCCAAAAGTTGCGATCGTCTATCTTTCCTACAACGGCAAGCATTATTTGGATGAGGTTTTTTTTGCGTTGCGCGCGCTCGATTATCCAAAAGATCGTCTCGAACTGATCTTTGTAGACAATGCGTCGCAAGATGGAAGTCGCGAATATCTCGCGGATGTCACAGGTATCACATTCATCGCGAGTGAAAAAAATTTAGGATTTGCGGGAGGAAATAATCTCGGGATCACTCACGCCGTGGCAAACGGTGCGGACTATCTTTATTTGCACAACAATGATTTAAAGCTGGACTCTGAGGCGATTGCGCAAGCCGTATTGCTTGCAGAGTCTGATGCGAAAATCGGTTCTGTTCAATCACTCATGCTGTTGTGGAAACAACCGGAGGTCATCAATTCAACGGGAGGAATGGTTCATTTTTTAGGATTCGGATTTGTACGAGAAAACGGGGCAGAGAGGCAAGAGGCAATAGGCAAGAGGCGAGACGGAGAAGAAATTGCCTATGCAAGCGGCGCGGCGGTTTTGTATCGTGCGTCTGTGCTCAAAGAAGTGGGACTGCTCGATCCGTTTTTCTGGATGTATCATGAAGACTTAGAGCTTGGTTGGCGTATCAGACTCGCGGGGTATAAAAATGTGCTGAGTCTGCATTCGATCGCGTATCATGATTACGAATTTAAACGATCCATACAAAAATTTTATTGGATGGAACGCAATCGCTTCCTTGTCCATTTTTCCCATTTGAAATGGAGAACTCTTTTTTTTATTGCTCCGCTTATGTTTCTGGCAGAACCATTTACCTTTTTATTTGCGATAAGAGGTGGATGGGGAAAAGAAAAACTGCATGTGTACAGAAGTTTACTCAGTTCAAATTGCTGGCAGTATGTCAGACGTAAGCGTCGTGAATCGAGAATACTTCGTCGTCTTCCAGATAAAGAAATCATCCGCTTATTTACAGGTAAAATCGAACATCAAGAAACACGCAGTGTGATTGTTGATCAAGTCGCAAATCCACTGTTTTCAACTGCGTGGAAGTTTCTTTCTCGACTGATAAAGTGGTAGCGTTATGGGGTCAGGCCTTCGATCGTCGATTTTAAATCGACGATCGAAGGCCTGACCCCAACGTATGGACAAAAAATCCACCATTGCACAAGTGGTCTGTACCTATCCTCCGTATCGCGGCGGGATGGGGCAGGTTGCGTTTGAATATACGGAGCGCCTTCGTCAACGTGGCTATAATGTCCATGTGTTTACCTCAAAACACCACGATTCACGACCTGACCCCAAAATAGTTGATCCGTCGTATGTCCATCGCTTGCCGAGTCTTTTGCATTTGGGAAACGCGAGTGTGATGCCATCATTGTTTCGACGTTTGTCCGGATTTGATTTAGTCCATTTACATTATCCATTTTTTGGAGGCGCCGAACCAACCATTGTACGCAAGGCTTTGCGACACGATCAAGGACTCGTGATGACCTATCATATGGATGCGGTGGCGGGAGGAGTCAGAGGAGCGCTTTTTCAAGCACATCGTCGCATGCTTTTGCCGTGGCTTGTGAATCGGACGGATCGCATTCTTGTCAGTTCACAGGATTATTTTGAAACATCCGCGCTTGCACAGTTGGCAGACATTCAGGATCGTGTGGAGATTCATCCATTTGGAATTGATTTGAAACGTTTTCAGCCCGATCAAACAGCACAAGGACCGATTCCGACGATCCTGTTTGTGGGAGGACTCGATGACGCGCATCATTTTAAAGGAGTGCCTGTTCTTCTGGAAGCGCTTTCCAAACTTTTGTCTGAAGAATGGCGAGCGGTTTTAGTGGGTGAGGGTCATTTACGATCGGCATTTGAAAAAATGGCGCGCACGTGGGGAATGAGTGAACGAGTGGTGTTTGCAGGAAATGTATCCGATGAAGAACTTCCGTTGTATTATCGTAAGGCAGACATCCATGTTTTTCCTTCGACGCGTCGTGCGGAGGCCTTTGGTCTTGTGGCACTCGAAGCCGCCGCAAGTGGGGTTCCAACGATCGCGTCGTCTTTGCCGGGCGTACGAACGGTTGTGCAAGATGGAAGCACAGGACTGTTGGTTGAACCGGAAAATGTTTCGGCTCTTGCCAATGCACTGAAACTCTTGCTCACACAAAATGAATTGCGTCTTCGATTTGGTGCCGCCGCGCGCATGCACGCACAGACAAATTTTGCCTGGGACCCACTCATCAATCGTCTGGAAGAAACGTATCATTCCGTTTTACAACAGCAGTCAGCACGAGAGTATACGTCCACTTCCTTATGAACATTGGAGTGATCTCAAATTTTTATCCGCCACAGGAGCGTGGTGGAGCGGAGCTTGTGGCATCTCGTGTTGCCGATGAATTAACTTCACGCGGGCACAAGCTTTTTGTGCTTACAACGATGCCGTTTGCCGGATTAGATTCATTGCGTCCGCGAGTGACGGAATCACATCTTCAAAAAATTTATCGTTTTTATCCGCTCAATCTGTACCATGTCTCACACGCATCTGCTCAACCGTTTCCTCTCAAGTTGTTGTGGCATTTGATTGATTTGCACGGACCGTTTCCACATCGTGCTGTCGCGAAAGTGTTTCATCAAGAACGACCGGATGTCATTTTGACACATAATCTCAAAGGACTTGGAGTCTCTGTTGCGCGTCAGATTCAAAAGGCCGGCATTCATCATATCCACACGATTCATGATGTCCAACTTTCTGTTCCAAGCGGTGTTTTGTTGTCTGGAGATGAAAACCATTGGATGAATACAGGCCGCGTTCGACAACAGTATGAGAGCCAAGCTAAGTATGCCATCGGGATACCCGACGTCGTCATTTCACCGTCGCAGTATCTCGCGGATTTTTATCGCGCGCGCGGATTTTTTAAGCAGTCAGAAATTCACATTCTGCCCAATCCTGCTCCAAAAGAGCGCGAGCCACTTGTTCGCGCGACACACAGTCCATCCGGTCCACTGCGATTTTTTTTTGTTGGACAACTGGAAACGCACAAAGGGATTCGGTTATTGCTCGATGCTGTTTCCAAACTTGACTGTCCCTACGAACTTCATATCGCGGGAGAGGGAGCGTGCGCACAAGAAATCATCGCGCGCGCAAACAGCGATAAACGCATCCACATGCACGGATTCATTTCGCTTGATCATATTCGTCAACTGATGTGCGCGTGCGATGCCGTCGTTCTTCCTTCACTCTGTTATGAAAATTCTCCAACGGTTCTCTACGAAAGTTTTCAAATCGGCACGCCTGTGATTGCCTCCAGGATTGGAGGGATCACAGAGCGTATTGTGGAAGGTGAAAACGGAATGCTTGTGGAACCAAACAATGTGGAAGCACTCGCGCATGCGTTGAAAACATTTGCCCATGACCGTGAATCATTTTGGAGTCATTCCACTGCCATAAAAAAAAATGCCTCCGCATTCGCGATCGAGAAGTATGTCGATCAACTTGAAAGACTGTTAAGAGCCTGTTCATGATCTTTTTTCCGACCCCGTTTTGCCCTATTTTGGCTACAAAATTTCCAGAACTCCTCAACGTAGTCCTGACTACGTTTCGTCGTCCTGAAAATTTTTCGCTCAAAATATTGCTAAAACGTGTCTGGAAAAAAGATTATGAACAGGCTCTAAGAGCTATTTGACGCAAGGTTTAAGATTCTAAACAGGCTCTAATACGCAAAATCGTAGCGAAAGACATGCACGGTTTCTCCGACGGCTCGCCAATCATCGGCCGTTGTTTTGGCGGTTTCAATAATACGTGGAGCGTCCCACCAGTAATGATTCACGACAAAAAATAACGTCGTCACATCGCCATGCATGGGAACGAGTTGAAGAGACTCTTTTGCCACATCTCGCGTTGGTCCCGCGTTCATCAAGAGAAATTTTTTATAAAGAGTGTCACCGGTTGGAATGGGATAAAAAAACAAAGAGTCATAATAGCGAAATCCAATTTCAGAAATAGCGGCCGCTGACACGGATTGGTTTGCCAAGACTAAATAAGGCTTTTCCGCCGCCCATTCTTCGATGAAGTGAACAGCACTGACATCATCTTGACTGACGTTAAATCCGCGATTGGTTTCATAGGCGTCACGTCGAGGATAGGTGAGATAAAATGCACTGAGCGAAAATCCAATCAATAAGACCACCACAAAACTTTTCAAAATCATCGGACGAGAGTGGAGATTTAAAAAAAGATGACTGAGTCCAAGAATAAAAAAGGGTATCAAGAAAAAAGAAATAAGAGGGATCAAACGCTCGGCGTAGTTGAGACGTTCGTAGTTGATGAGAAAGGTAAAATCAATGGCCGATTTCATGAGCAGATAATTCACCATCAGCGCCACGGACATGAGGATCAGAATACGCGCACGCGGTGCAAAATCTTTTCGATAGATCCACCAACCAGCAAGTGCCACCAGCAAAAAAAGAAGAAGAGCGTTTCGTCCATAGAGATACACAAAGTCCAACAGTGGATTGAATCGGTTTTCAAAAAAGATCGTGAGATTGAGCCCACTCAATAGTTGCAGAGGATTAAGAGCTGACCAATGAATCGTGAGGGCTTGTCCCTGTAACCAACCGTTTACGAAAAAACTGAGTGGAAGAATGACGCTTGCCACAAGAAAAATGCCAACAAACACGGCTCGTGCGAGTGTTTGTCCGTGTTTTGGACAACGTGAGGGATCTGTGGCAAGAAGGGCAAAATAGAGGACGGCGGGAAGGCCTGCGATCGGATGGATGGTCAGTGTAGCCATCGCGATGAGTCCGAGACAGAAAAGTCCAGGACGTTCAGATTGAAAAACGTAGGGGACAGACAGGAGCACGAACAAAAGTGTCCATAAATTGGCGAGTGCCTGCGGTGTGGTCACGATAAATGACGCAAGAGGAATGAGAAACAATCCCGTGAGCGTCATCATGGCCAACCGTTTTTTTGAGGTGATGTGAACGGCGGCTGTGTACCACGCGATGGGAAGCAAGAGCGCGGTGAGAACAGGAACAAGAAAACGATCCACAACATCGATCGGAATAAAAAATCCATGATGCACAAATAAGACGAGCACATACTGACCGATGTAATAAAACGGTTTTGGTGTGATCGTGCCAAATTGCGCGAGATGGCGTTCCGTTGCTTGGTGAATGAATGAATCAAAACCGTATCCAAGAGGAAAAACGAAAAGGGCAAGAGCGAGAAATCCAAAGAGCGCAAGGGATGTGACGGCAAGAGAAATGGCACGCGCGTTTCCACGCAGGAGCATGCCAAATAAGAGCAGAAGCACAAGACCCATCGTGACAACAATCGTCGAGTCGAGACGTTCCCAGGCGGATCGAACCGCATCAAATACGGCAAGACGCTGATAGGCGCTCAATAAATACGCACTGAGTAAGACGATACTTCCCGCGGAAAAGAGAAAAGGACGGGAAATTTTGTGTGTCTGTTCTTTCCATTGTTGATGAAAGCGATCAAAGAAATGCGTTCCCCCCATTCGCTTGTGTAAAATAGTTATGAGAGGCCCTGTGAGAATAATAAGAATGAGGATAAGCTCTTTTGGAATAAATGCCATGTAATACGCAATCGTCAGAATCAACATCAACGCAGAAAGGAGCAACAAACAGCCAAGGACAAAGCGCAATGGCCCGTGTTCCTGTGAGGCAACAAGTGTTCCCATGTGATCTGCGTTCACCACAAGAAAGACAACAAGAAGAATGAGTCCAAGCGTCATGGACTGCAAAATAAATGCATTGACGAGAAAACCCAATAGAAAAAACAAGGAAAAGATGGTAGACTGGAAAGGAATTCGTCCCCGCATAGTTTTGTTATAGTATCACATTTGTGACTCAACGAGATCCGACCAAATGGTATCCACATGACTACGTGATGAAGTACACGCTTGTTCTTCTTGTCCCACGTTTTGTGACACCGAACATGATCACGCTTTTTCGTATTGCGTGTACGCCAATCATGCTTTGGTTTTTGTATTCCGAGCAATTATTTATCGGTGTTCCGTTTTTTCTTTTTCTCGCGCTGACCGATGCGATTGATGGTTCTGTCGCGCGTATTCGAAAACAAATTACCGATTGGGGAACGTTTTATGATCCTGTTGCGGATAAAGTGTTGATCGGTTCAGTCGTTTTAGTGGTGGTCGCTCAACATGTCAATCTTATTTTTGCCCTACTGATTTTGTTGGTTGAGGCGATATTGGTTTTCGGTGGTTATTTACGAAGATTCAAAGGACATGTCACCAGTGCGAATGTTTTTGGAAAAACGAAAATGTTTTTGCAAGTGATCGGCGTCCTTTTTTTGCTTATTGCGGTTTGGTCTGGAATGGATTTGTTCATTCCCGTTTCCATCGGCACTCTTTCGCTTGCGATTGTTTTTGCGGTGATCAGTTTGTTCACGTATGGATTATAGAGAAACCTCTGAAAAACGCCGATGGTTTTGGATGATGTTCTGCGCGACCGCCGTTATTTTTTTGAGCGGAAGTCTCCTGTTGTCTCTCGCGGGCTCGGGAGAACTTTTTATTTCTCCCGATGAAACAGCGAATGCTTTTTTCGCAAATCAATTTGCTCAGACCGGAACTCTCAGCACTCAACAACCATTTGCGGGAGCACTTCGCGATCAATTATTTCCTCGCAGTATCATGGCAACACAAGGCAAACTTGTCCCCGTTGGATTTTTGGGACTTCCTGTTTTGTACGGAGTGTTCGTCTATTTTTTTGGCTCGCGCATTCTCCTCATCCTCACGCCACTTCTGGCACTGTTAGCGGCGCTTGCGCTGAAACGCGTGTTCACGCAATTATTTTCCACGCAGATCGGCAATCTGACGGCATTGCTTTTTTTGATCACTCCAGCTGTGTGGTATTACAGCGCTCGCGCACTCATGCCGAATGTGCTTTTTATCTCACTTTTGATTTTTGCGGCAACACATTTTTTTTGCGCGCCATTGTCGCGTCATTTAAAGCGATGTGAAAAACGATTGGGACCACTGACCGCCTTACAAAAAACGATTGATGTGTACGTGGCGGGAATGTGTGTCGGACTCGCCATTTTTGTGCGAGCATCCGAAGCGATATGGATCGTTCCAACGATTGTTCTACTCTTTTTTTTCTTTCGTGAGAGATATGGATGGAATAGTGTATCCCGTTTTTTTATCGGGATGACGATGGGCATTTTGCCTCTGTTGATTTTCAACCAACTGACGTACGGAAGTCCTCTTGTGACGGGCTATACACCACAAGATAACAGCCTGGTCGCACAACTTTCTTCAAGGACACAATCGTTTGTGAGTCAAATCGTCTCGACGGTGTTTCCTTTTGGTCTCGCTCCAAAAACCGCACTACGACATTTTTTCGACTACCAAATGGGATTGTTTTGGTGGCTGACACTTCTGACAATCGCTGGATTGTGGCTCCTGCGTAAAAAGAAAACGTATCTCTGTGTGTTTTTTGGCGTGTCCGCCTGGCTTGGCATTTGGTATGGTAGTTGGACCATTTTTGATAATCCTGATGCGTCACATGTGACCATCGCAAATTCCTATGTCCGCTACTGGCTTCCGATGACTGTGCTTGCTTTACCATTCATGGCACAAACAATTCTGTGGATCGCACAGCGCATTGGGCGTTCGTCTCAGCAACTCATTTTGTGCACGGTGATTTTTTTCATGCTTTTTGGGTTGAGTGTAAACGCGGTTTTTTTTCGTGGTCAAGATGGATTGATCCAAGTCGCACAAACGCTTCAGACATCCAAAACGATACGCGACGATGTGCTCGTACAAACACCACACGACGCGGTGTTTATCGTTGATCGTGCGGATAAATTATTTTTTCCGGAGCGATCCGTCCGCTATCCACTCCGGTCGGAAGCGACTTACGCTCTTTTGCCGCAGATCGTAGAGATCGCGCCGTTGTATTACTATGGAATCACATTTCCACAAGCGGATTTGGATTATCTAAACAACGTTCGTCTCCCTCAACTGGGTCTTCGCATTCAGTATCTGAAAACCTATGAAGAAGAATCTTTGTATCGTTTGACACATCCATGAATTTTTTCTCACGTCTCATCCAATTTGTTTTCCTCTTGATTCCTCTCTCAATTTTTCTTTGGTTGACACATCGCGAGATTGTGCCGTCCGGAGTGTTTGAGTTACGACATAACATCCATGACACTTCGCCGTATATAGACGCGCTCGCGCCGAAGGACCGTCTCAAAAATACCGGAACGATCATGGGCGATCCGGTTTATTTCTTTTTACATCCGCATCGCGTGTTTGACCGCCTCGTGTTTGAGGTTTGGTTTCAAAATAGGACGGTGCCGATCATTGAATTTGGAGGACTGGCAAAAACCAATCCGGATATCTACGATCTTCTCCCTTTGCATAATCGTTTGATTGATGAATTATCCTGGAATAAAATTTCCGATGGGATGTTTACGTTATATCAACGCAAACCGATGTACGATTCTGTCGCGTCTTTTTTCGCCTCTCCACCTTCACAGATATCAAAAGTTGCTGTCTATAAAGCGGATTATCCCGTGCCGTTTCGATTCAGTGAGATGGATTATCAGGCGACGACTGATCAAAAGACACTCGCGGTAAGTTTACGTGGTTCCCATCAGATGAAGACCTACATTCGTGATGAAACGCTCCATGTTGAATTTGAGTATATGGATATGAATCGCGATGATGGCGCAGATGCACTTGTCGCAACCGTTTTTGATGAAACAGGAAACCCCATTGTGGATGCGCGCGCGGCAGATGATGGCAATACAAACGGCGATGCCGTTGCGTCTGAAATGCATCGACTTGTTCTTGATGCCCCAGGTCTTAAAGAAGGCGTGTACAAAATTGTGTTGAACACAACGCGTGATGTGTTCGTCCGTAAAATGCACACCTCACAACAAAAGTTGATTTTTTTGAGCGGACTTTTTATCGGAGACGAAATTGGCTATCGCGAATCATCACAGGTGGTAGAATTTAAAACAACGTCTCCACGCTTGCGCATGCAAACACGTCACGCGCAAGGAGTACAAAACGTTGTCATGGCAGGAGTGACACAGACCATCGCGGAGCCGTATAAAATGTACGCGTTTGAATCAACGTCCGATCTCAAATCAGTGATCATTCCACAAGGCGATCTCGAAATTTTTTTTGATGGGCCGTCCGCGTTTACATCAGAGCAATTTTTTTCTCCTGATCCGCAAGTGATCCGTCCTTACACCACGATTGAGGACAGCGAGATTGACTATGTTCTCACGACGTATCGTTCTCCACGCGAAGAAGGGAAGTGGCTTGTCCAAACGATGGAGTTTGACGCCGCAAAGTTATTTTTGGATAAAGACGCATGGAAATTTGTCTTTTCCGCTCCGGAAATCGAAACGGTAAACGGTGAATTTACCATCAAGGAAATCAACATGCGCTGGATCCGCGACCCATTCAAGTGGAGAGATTTGCTTGATCTTTTTAACGACTAGTATGTTTTTTCAACGGATTGCCAAAACAGGATTCTACGTCAGCTTGCTTTCCTATTTGGTTTTTTGGTTCATGGACATTCTACGACCAGGATTTGTCGTCCGTTCATTTTCTGTTCATCTTTTTTTCCTCGCAACACTGATTTTTGGTGTGTGGTGGGCAGTCATCGTCAAGGAATACACAGATCGTCCATGGGTTCAGATGCTTGCCGTCACTACTTTTGGAATTATTTTGTCTGTGATAACGTGGCTATTCGGAGAAGGATTCGGTGCTTTACGCCTTATCATCACTCTTGTCGCACTCCTTTCTCCTTTCTTATTCTGGCGTCTTTTACGAGACTAACGCTGTTTTCTATGCCGTCCCTTTTTTCCAAAATTATTGCGCGAGAAATTCCTGCTCGCATCGTCTACGAAGATGAGCACGTGATTGCGTTTCTTGATATCAATCCGGTGAATCCTGGTCATACGCTTGTCGTGCCAAAAAATGAACAGCCAAATTTTTTGGCATCATCCGAAGAAGATGTGATGCACGTCCTGCGCGTCGTGCGTCAACTCGCGCCGCGCATCATCAAAGCCGTTGAGGCAGATGGGTTTACGACTTCAACGAACACGGGCGAGGCATCTGGACAAAGTGTTTTCCATACACACTTTCACATCATTCCTCGATTCAAAAACGACGGACTCATTCCATGGGTTCACAAAACAATGACGAGCGAAGAGTTTGATGACGTCGCGGAAAAGATTAAAAGTACGGTATGAAAATTTTTATTACGGGAGGTGCGGGATTTATTGGCTCGAACTTTATTCGTTATTGGTTGAAGACACATTCAGAAGATGAGGTCATTAACTATGATCATTTAACGTACGCGGGGAATCTTGAAAACCTTCGCGATGTTGAAAAGAATCCACACTATCGATTCGTGCGTGGAGACATTGGAGATTTTCAGACTGCGCGTGAGGCTCTCGAAGGAGTGGATGTCGTTGTGAATTTTGCGGCCGAGTCTCACAATGATCGAGCGATTTTGGATCCAGGAATTTTCGTGAAAACCAATGTGCTTGGGACACAGATTTTGCTCGCCGCCGCGAAGGATGCAAATGTGAGTCGCTTCCATCACATCTCAACGTGCGAAGTGTTTGGTGAACTTGAACTCGATGAAAAAAGAAGTTTTAAAGAATCGGATGGCTATCAACCAAAAACGCCCTACAACGCATCCAAAGCGGCAGCAAATCATGTCGTGATGGCGTATTTTCATACGTTCAAACTTCCTGTCACGATCAGTCACTGCGCGAACAATTATGGTCCGTATCAGTTTCCAGAAAAAGTGATCCCTGTGTTCACCACGAACGCTCTTGAAGACAAGCCGCTTCCTCTTTTTAAATCCAGTCAGAATCGTCGGGAGTGGATTCACGTGGATGATCACGCACGTGCGATCGACTTGATTTTGAAAAAAGGTCGCATCGGTGAAGCCTACAATATTGGAACAGACGAAGAAAAGTCTGTTGAGGAAATTGCGGACGTGGTATTGAAGACACTCGGAAAACCAGACAGTCTCAAAACATACGTGCCAGACAGATTGCAACATGACAAACGTTATTTGCTTGATCCAACAAAAATGAGAGAAGAACTTGGATGGATACCAGAAATAAAATTTGAAGAGGGTGCACGCGAAACGATCCTCTGGTATCGCGATAATCCGGAGTGGTGGAAAAATTGTAAGAGCGGCGCATATCAAGCGTATTACGACAATTATTACAACAAACAAATCGGAACCGTATGAAAATCCTCATTTTCGGAAATGGCTACATAGGTAACCGTTGCAAAGAGGCTTGGGGGGAGGAGGCAATTCTTTCGACGACACACACCACAAGTAAGCACGACGCGCTTGATGAAATTCGTAAGCATCAACCGGATGTTGTTTTAAATGCGGCGGGCGTTCGCGGGAAACCAAACGTGGATTGGTGTGAAGATCATCAGATTGAAACAATCCAAGGCAATACGCTCATGCCGATTTTGCTCGCGCAAGCGTGTCAGGAAGCCAGTGTTTATTTGTTACACATGGGTTCCGGTTGTATTTTTTATGTAGATTCTCCGCACGCAGATAAAGCTTGGCGCGAAGATGACTTTGGTAATCCCGTTCCTGTTTACTCGCGCGCAAAGTGGGCGGCGGATTTAGTTTTGTCGACTCTGCCAAATGTCGGCATCGCACGTATTCGTATGCCAATCGATTGGAAACCATCGTCCAGCAATTTGATTGACAAACTTGCCGGTTTTTTAAAAGTGATCGACGTGGAAAACTCTGTCACGATCGTGGACGATATGATCACCGTGTTTCATCAACTACTCGAAAAGAAAGCATCAGGTATTTTTCATGTGACAAATCCTGGAACGATGAAACATCGCGATCTTCTCGGTCTGTACAAAGAGCTTGTCGATCCGACCCATGTGTGCGAATGGATTTCCAACAGCGATCTCGTCGGCCAAGGCCTCGCAAAAAAAGGACGGTCAAACAATTTTCTCTCAAATACACGTCTCGCTCAGTTTGGAATCGTCATGCGTCCGATCGACGAAGCATTGCGCGACACGATGCAAAAATACGCACAGGCAAAGAAATAATTGGGGGTTCATGGGGTCAGGCCTTCGATCGTCGATTTAGGAGAAAATAAAATCGACGATCGAAGGCCTGACCCCATTTTTCGATTGACAAAATTGGTTGTTTGCAGTAGCTTAAAAATCTCGGTTTCATTATCACCGAGGTCTGGAGGTTAATATGTTTAAATGTGCAGTGGAGCTGCCGGCTCCTGTTCGTTTCGCAGTTGCGATTGCGACGGTCTTTCGTGAATTGCACGAGAAGGAAAAAGAACAACGTTCCACACAGGTGTCACGAGCGCTCAATGAGGCCATGGGGAATGGGTTCTTCAACCAGTTCATGGAGCAATTCTCCGCAATCAAAAGTTCGTTGATTCCGATCATGCCACAGCGCATTGAATGGGAAGACAAAACAGCTACGCAATCGACAAAGAAAGCACAGCGAGAGATGATTCGTTTTGAGGTGACAGTCACGTACTCCCTCGGAACTCGAGTCGATCTGGTGGTTCGTTGTCATCGGTCTCCCGACATCGACAAAGCCATTTCCTGGAAAGTGGAGGCAATCTCGATGTTTATCAACGAAGAATGGAAGCCGGAAAACGTGTTTTTCACTTCGGAGCGCGTTGTGGCTCGATTCATCGAGATTGGTCTCGATCCACGTCTTGTGGACGGATACCAGCATTCTCAGCAAGCGAACGCTTAATCCTCTCACACAAGAGGATTTTTTTATTGGGTAACGATTGACAAATTTTTTATTTTATGCAAGACTTTGGCAATCAACAAACCAGTTGAGAGGAGGAGAATACGATGTCTCAAGATAAAAAAGATGGAGGAGTGGAGCTTCTTCGAAAACATCACTTCGACATGACAAATCCGTGGGGTCAAGATGTTGTGGGGTGGAAGCCAACAAACGACGGACTGGGAAGTCTTCACAATCCGCGTGGATTTGCGATGTTGCGTGTCGTTGCAAAAAAGTTCGTTGGAGATGCTGTCCATTACTTGTACGATCAACCTATTCTCATCGAAAATCCCGGTTCGATCGTAATCGCGCAACTTGGCGATCGTGTCGGACTCATCAAGAATTTTCGCATGGTGGGAGAGCGACTTTTTCCTGATGCAGGATCCGATTACATTCTGCGACTCGAGCAGGAAAGAAGATGGGCTTGGCTCGTTGATACACTTGGTGCCTGGCGTTGGGAATGTCCTCGCGGACTTGTGCCTCCTAATGCGCATCAGCAGAGTAATCCGGAATCTTTGAATCAATTCGTTTTTCGTACAGCGAAACTCGAAGCACTCGAGGAAGCAGGCTATCATCTTGAGGGTGTGAGGATCGCCGGTCGTGTGAACATGAATTCAACGTTCTTTCCACACGCGCAGTACGTGGTGCACGCACACATTAGCGCGATCGAAGAGGCTCATCCAGAGCCGCTTGAGACGATCGGCGCGGCTCGTCTGTTTACGATGGAAGAACTGCGAGCACTGAATCAAGCCGGAGAATTCGACGACGGCCCTACACTCGCGGCTCTCGCTCTTTGCGGCATGCATCTCTAAGAGAACTTCTACGCCATCATCGGGCGTCTTTTTTTAAATTCTCACTCAAATAAAAAAAGCTCGTGAGAAGCATGCTTACTTCACGAGCTTAGGAGAATCGAGAGGCGGTCCTTCTAAGGGCCGCACCTTCGCCGCTGGTTCCACACAGAGCGATGAACCATGCGATGAGGCACAGTGTGGTGTTGGTATGCCAGTAATACGTCGTCGCCAAAATGGCGACTGTGAGATGCGGAAAAAAGAGGAATCCGAGCCACCCCAACAGACCGAACGAGCCCACCGTGCCCACAACCAGCATGGTGACTCGAGGAAAGAACGTTGCCGCGAGAAGAAATCCCCAACCGTGCAGTGCCCAGAAATCCATTGCCGACCCCTTTTAATCAACGGTGTCTTTTCAGTTATGAGAGTCTAAGTGAGATTTGAAATTTTGTAAAGCGATGACGGTTGACGCGCTGTGTTACCTTTGTTACCTTTCCTCTAGTTATTATTCTCTCAACCCTTTTAGTCCTCTTCGTCCTTCACCCCATGAAAGCCCTCATCGCCGCAGGCGGCCGTTCTACTCGCTTGCGTCCAATCACGTGGACTCGCAATAAACATCTGATTCCACTTGCCAATCAGCCCATGCTTTTGTATCCACTCAAAAAAATCATTGAAGCGGGTATCACAGAAATTTATATCAATGTCAATCCCGGGGAGATTCAGACGATGGCGGATGCGCTTGGAGATGGGAGTGCACACGGAGCTCAGTTTCATTACATTGAGCAACGAGGAGGAGCGAAAGGTTTGGCTCACGTGGTGGCGAACGCGGAAGAACATTTGCGCGGAGAGCATTTTCTTTTTTTCCTCGGCGATAATATTATTCTTGGTAGTATAAAAAAAATTGTTGAGCGATTTCAAAATGAAACACTTGATTGTATGATCGCGCTTGCGCGGGTGAAAGATCCACAACGTTTCGGTGTTCCTGAATTTCATCCGGACGGAACATTAAAACGCACGATTGAAAAACCAAAAGATCCACCATCTCCATTTGCCGTGACAGGCATCTATCTTTTCAACGAACAATTTTTTGATGCATTCAAGACGATCGAGCCTTCTGCTCGCGGTGAATATGAAATTACGGATGTGATTACTTGGTACATTCAAAACGGCAAAACAGGTCACGAAGAAATTACCGGTTGGTGGAAGGATACGGGCACACCCGAGGCACTCATTGAAGGCAATGCACTCATTATGGATGATCTTGCTCGTGAACATTTTTGTATTGAGTGTGACGTTCCGCAAGAAACGCAAATTCAAGGCCTCGTGAGTATCGGAAAAAATACGCGCATAAGTGCGGACTGTTTGATTCGTGGACCGGTTGTGATTGGAGAAAATTGTGAAATAACAGGATCGTACATTGGTCCTTATACGGCGATCGGAAACAACGTAAAAATTATTGAAACAGAAGTGGAGCATTCCGTGATTTTTGATGGAGCCACGATTGATACGACACGTCGCATTGTCAATTCGCTCATCGGTCTTAACGCAACGCTTATTGACTCAAGACGCACACATCCAAAATCCGGTCATCGATTGATTATCGGAGATAACAGTTTCGTCGAATTGTAACGGCAGCCCTTATCGCTTTTAACGCCTTTATAATCACTTTTGCAATCGCTTGCGCAATAGCTGAAATTCTTCGTTTGTTTTTAAGAAGGCGTTTAACCACGAACCTTCTTCTGTAAACCAAAATTGTGTGAGTTCCAAACCGTTCACAAGGACGGTTTTATTTTGTTGTCCACGGCGATCTAATTCCAATGCGTTTATTTGTGTGGCTGTGCCGTAGACAATAATCTCGCCAAGCGGATACCACTTGAGGTCTTGAATGGGATCACTGAGTCGTGTGATCGTTTCGCGCTCATGGGTTTTGGTTTTGTATGTCTCAATACCAAATCCATCCGTGAAAAGCAGTTCTTGACCAGATGTTGACCAATCCCATTTTATCGCCTCCGTATTGAGTAAAAGTGGCTCTTGCGTGTCTGTTTTTTCCACGAGCAACAATCGATTGTGCGTGATATCCTGAAGAAGAATAAATCCGTCTGGCGCGAGGACAAACTGATAGGTGCTCAGTGGGAGATAGGCGAGAATGGTCGCGACCCCTTGCGTATCAATACGAGATAGGACACTTCGATCAGATGTATTTTGAACAACTATTTTTTGATTATCGTCGGTGCGAATGGCTTGGGCTGGAAACGGAAACGGTGTTATTTCCTGTGTGAGAAAATTGACTTCGCTCACGGCCGTCTCATGTATCAAAAATCCACGCACAGGATTTTCCACATCAAACATCAGTGTGGAACGTGCGGGAAGAGTGAATTGGTCTTTGCTCTGTGTGTCCATGAGTCGAGAAGTTAAAACACCATTCGTCGTTGTTTTCAAAAGAAGAAAGCGTCCAAGTGGCGACCAAGAAAGTTCTGATTGGACAATCTCCGTGGGAGAAAGGCGAAGCAATAAGTTTGATTGCGATGATGAAGGCATTTTTATCCACAGTTCTAAACCAGCGGGAGTTTGTTTCAGCTCCGCGATCATCCCAGACAGAGGATCAACAGCAGGAGTATGTAAAATCTCCGCGTCGACAAGTTCCTTTTCGTTTAGAAACAAGACCGCATCAGAAACGAACGTACTCTTTCGACTCTCGACCATCAGTGTTTTTTCCCAAGTCGAATAGCCCTCTTTTTCAAGACGAATCACATGTGTGCCTGGAATGGTATTATCAATGACAGAAGGTGTATGCGCGTTTTGTTTTTCCTGATCAACAAAGACGGTGGCTCCTTTTGGAATGGAGGTGAGACTCAGAATTCCTGTTTGTACAATATTGCCACTGGAGAAATGATAACGATATCCTGCCGTATAAAGAACAACCGCAGGAGCGGCAATCAAAAAAGCCGCGACGAAAAAGAAAAACAAAAAATAACGCCAAAATTTTGAATACATACGTAGAGTTTCATTTTACGCAATAATCAATATTAGACAAGGATCGTCCCACTGTTCTATACTAATTCAATGTCATTTACTGCATTCGTAAAAAATCAACGTCCACGAACATTCGTTTTCCTTTCCGCCATTTTACTCGTGGCGTTTTCATTTGTTCTGGGATTTTTTTTCGGGAATGCGCACGGCTTGCGTAATACTGTTTCCACAGGCGCCGAGCAAGCGTTCCGGCAAGGATCACCTTCTTCATTTTCCAGTGCTGTTGATTTCAAACAATTTTGGGAAGTATGGAAACTTCTCAAAGAATCCTATTACAGACAACCTGTTTCCGATGAGGATTTGTATTATGGTTCTTTGAAAGGGTTACTTGCCGGTTTGAATGATCCCTATTCCGTGTATTTCGATCCAAAAGAAGCACAGGAGTTCGCGGCAAGTTTAGAAGGATCATTTACAGGCATTGGAGCGGAAATTGGTATTCGTGAGGAAAAATTAGTGATTGTCGCGCCGATTGATGGTCTTCCTGCAAGCCGCGCGGGACTCATGCCGGGAGACTGGATTTTGATGATTGATGAAACGGAAACGACCGGCATGACCGTTGATAAAGCCGTTTCGCTTATTCGAGGAGAAGAGGGAACCGTTGTTCAACTCACCATTAAACGAGAAGAGGAAGAAAATGTCCGTGTCACTAAAATCACACGAGAGAAAATCGTGATTGATTCGGTCAAATGGAAAATCGATGACAAAAATATCATGCATCTTTCGCTCAGTACGTTTAATCATGACACATCTGGCTTGTTTGCAAAGGCCACACAAGAAGCCTTGGCGAAAAATGTGAAAGGGATCGTGCTTGATTTGCGTGGAAATCCGGGAGGTCTTCTCACGACGGCTATTGATATCGCTTCCGCTTGGGTTGGTTATCAGCCGGTGGTGATTGAAAAAGGACAGGATGACGTGAAAACATTTAAAGGCGTGATGGCATCGCGGCTTGCAGGGATTCCAACGGTTATTCTCGTGAACGGCGGGAGCGCTTCCGCATCGGAAATTGTCACGGGAGCTCTTCAAGATTATGGACTCGCGAAGGTGGTGGGGACGCAAACATACGGAAAAGGTTCTGTGCAAGACTATCGTGAGTTAGACGATGGATCCGCCGTTAAAATTACTACCGCAACGTGGTATACACCAAAGGGTCGGACGATTCATGAAACCGGCATTACTCCTGATGTCGTGATTGATTACACGGCTCAAGATTTTAAGGCGGGAATTGATCCGCAAGAGGCCGTCGCAATGCAAATTTTACTTGGAACGTATGAACCAAAGGAAATTTCCACAAAATCCGCAAACGAATCCAAAGAAGTTAAATGAAAAACGTGAGCCGGTTGAACGTGAAGTTTCGGCCGGCGGTATTGTGTTTATGCGCTCAGGTTCAAAGATTCTTGTCGCGATGATGAAAGATACGTACGGAAAATGGACTTTTCCAAAAGGACATGTGGAAAAAGGAGAAGCGATTGAAGAAGCCGCGGCGCGCGAAACGCTTGAAGAGTTGGGCTTGGAAGAAATTCGGCTCATTGAACCGCTTGGGAAAATTGACATTTGGTTTCGTGACCAATATAAAAAGAAGGGGAGAATGATTCATAAAGACATTCATTATTTCCTGTTTGAAGCACGTCCCGGCGCGCAGTTGCATGTCGATCCATCTGAGCACGTTCTTGAGGCGAAATGGACGTCTGTCGGAGTCATTCTGAAAGAATCCAATTATCCTGATCTGGTTCCTATCCTTCATCGTGCGCTGGGATTTTTGAAAGCTATTCATAAATGAGACCTCTGAAAAATGGTGATCTTTCGTCTCACGGGCACCCGTCCACCCCATTCAACGTAGGCGGCCTACGTCTCATGTGGCTGGACAGCCCGTTCAACGAAATCTCACCATTTTTCAGAGGTCTCAAATAATTATGCAACCTCTTGTTTTTAGTGGACGCGTTGAAAAAGGCGAAGGCATGGCCGCTCGACTTGGATGTCCGACGGCAAATTTGGCTGTAGAACAGGGAGTGATTATTCCAGCACTCGGAGTTTATGTAGGAGAAACAGAATTGGAAGGAAAACAGTTTCCTTCCCTTGTGTGTATCAGTGATGGACGCACTGGGTATAACTTAAAGATGGAAGTACACCTTCTCAATCAGACAGGTTTGGACTTGACAGGAAAGTTCCTCAGAGTCATTTTAATCAATAAAATAAGGGATATTATCGCGTTTCCGGGTGAGAAAGAGATGGCGGAAATCATTGCGGACGATGTGAAAAAAGCAAAGCAATGGTTTTCTTTATAGAGAAGTCTTCCCCCGTGTCCATGCTTGTGCTAAGATATCCCAATAAAACTTAAGTTTTCATCTAAGTGAAATCATATGGCAAAGATGACAAAAGGTCAGTTCGTCAATTCGATGGCCGAAATGATGGGGGTTTCCAAAAAAGAGGCATCTGACGCGTGGGATAAGTTTGTTGAAATGGCGTACAAAGAAGTACGTTCAAGCGGTGAATTCAATCTTCCTGGGCTCGGTAAGCTCGTTAAGAAAGAACGCGCCGCTCGCACAGGTCGCAATCCAATGACCGGCGCAAGCATTTCGATTCCAGCCAAAACGGTCGTCAAGTTCCGTGTCGCAAAACAAGCAAAAGACGCTGTTCTCTAAATCGTTTGAGAGACAAAAAAACCGTCCGATTTGCGACGGTTTTTTTGTTCTGCACGGGGTCCTTGTTCTTGTGAATTTCGTGTTAAAATAAAAAGACACTCGATCGCGCGAGTGTCAGATGAGCGGGAACCGTCTTTTCTCAGAGGGATGGGTGATTTTCCGACATCCCTTAAAGTCGAGATCAATCGGTTTTCCTTTTGCGTTGATGGCAAAGAACTCACAGTCTTCATAACCGATCCGTACGCGAAACTCTGGGCTTGTTTGCTTAACGCTCTGGATCATGGTTTTTTCAGTGAAATCACGGAAGCCGACGAAGTAGCCGTCGCTTGGAACATATCTGACGGAAAAGAACGCATAGCACTTCCAGCCCCAGAGAAGGAGCCATAAGTGATTCCACCATCTGGTTGGCGGGACGGTTTTGTCACCAGGAACGATGATGCCCAGATAGGTTCTGTGTGTTCGTCGCCACATGTTTCTTTCCTCCAAAAGTCCTAAGGCTCACATTAAATTAGTTTAAAACAGCGCATTTGTCAACCCCTCATCCACTCAAAAAAGCGATTCTTGTTGATCTTATTCATCCGCAGATGCGTGGTGAAAATGCACTGGAACGCATGGAAGAACTCGAAGAACTCGTCCATACGTACGGGGGAATTGTGATTGTGAAGCGATGGCAAAAACGATTTGCTCCGCATCCCAGAACGTATATCGGAACAGGTAAAGTGGATGAACTTTCCGCAGAAGCCAAAACTCTTGGAGCATCGCTTTTGATTTTGAACGCGCAACTCAAGCCGCGACAAATTTACGAAATTCAGGAAGTTTTGCAAAAAAACAAAGTGCAAGTTTGGGATCGCATTGATCTTATCCTAAAAATTTTTGCCAAGCACGCCAAAACGACTGAGGCACGACTGGAAATTGAACTCGCGAGTATTCGTCATATGGGCCCACGTATTTTTGGCATGGGCATGGAGTTGTCCAGACAAGGAGGAGGAGTTGGAACGATTGGGATCGGTGAGACGAATACGGAACGCATGAAGCGTCACTTGAAAGAGAAGGAACGAAAAATAAAAAAAGATTTAGAAACGTACGAGAAAGGACGTTCACTTCAACGCGCGCAACGAAAGCGCAACAATCTAAGAACCATCGCGATTGTCGGCTATACAAACGCGGGAAAAACAACTTTGCTCAACGCGCTTACGGGTCGCAAGGAATATGCCGCAAACGAATTGTTCGCGACGCTCGACACGCGAGTTGGCAAATTATTCCTTCCAAAAAAAGCGGAGATCGCGTTGATTTCTGATACGATTGGATTTATCAAACAACTCCCACCAGAATTACTCAATGCATTTGCCTCCACACTTTCAGAGGCAGTAGATGCGGATTTACTTTTACACGTTGCCGACGGAAGCGATCCGCATCTGTTGGAGCATATGGAAGTCGTTGATGATATCCTGAAACGGCTTGGAGTCGCAGAAAAACCAAGACTCCTCGTGGTGAATAAACTGGATGCGATCACAAAAATTGAGCAGAAAGCAGTCGATCTCAAATTAAACGATATTCCACACATTTGGGTTTCCGCACAAAAAAAGACTGGACTGAGCGAACTGATTAAAAAAATAGAATCATAAAACCGACTCACGCTGAGTCGGTTTTATGTTTATGCTGTTTTTTGTTGTTGTTTAAGGGTGACGAGGTCGTATTTTTTTCCTTCGCGATCCCATTTTTTGAGGGTTCGCAATCCGCGACTGGTGATGGTGACGGTCACGAGACGTCCCGTGGTTGGATTCATCAAACGTCGTTTTTGAAGATTTGCAAACAGTTTACGTTTTACATGACGTTTTGAATGCGACACGTGATTTCCAACCGTCGTTTTTTTACCGGTGATGATGCAGGATTTGGACATAGGGGTAAAGGGACTAGGGATGAGGGATTAGGGAATTGCATGGGGATATTAGAGCATTGTGTGAAAATTGTCTAGCTGTTGTATAGGGCTACTACATACCAAAAGGGAAAGATGTTCTGCGGCCGGGCGGACTTGAAGTCCATCCATTTCACCTGCCACTGAGCGCACGTCTCACGTCTCCACCTCGGAGGCGTTTTTTAATTTTGATTTTCTTTTTTCCTAACCCCTCCCCCCTTACCCCTTTCCCATGCTATACTCCTTACACTATGCCATCCAAAACTCTTCCTGTTCTTGAAAATAAGGACACGTCCTATTGTCGTATACCTCTTTCGGCCGGAGAAAGAAAAAATCAAAAAGAACCGACCACGATTCATGAACTTTCTTGGCGCATTTTTCGTATCATGGCGGAATTTGTTGATGGGTTCCAGCATCTTTCCGAAACGTCTCGTGAAGTGACGTTTTGGGGAGGTGTGGATATCCCGCGTGAAAGTCCGTGGTACAAATTTGCTGAAGAGTTGGCGCACAGAGTTGGTAAAGATGGTTTTACGGTGATTACGGGAGGAGGACCTGGAATTATGGAGGCGGCTAACAAGGGAGCAAAACAAGCAGGTGCTGTTTCGGTTGGATTTAATATTCAGCTTCCAGATGAACAGCGGTTGAATAAATATGTGACGAAAGGTCAAGTATTTCATCATTTTTTTTCCCGAAAAGTCATGATGGCAGCTTCGGCTCAGGCGTACGTCTTTTTCCCTGGCGGATACGGCACATTGGATGAATTTTTTGAAATCATCACGCTGATCAAAACCGGAAAAATGCAAAAAACTCCGGTGATTTGCGTGGGAAAAGATTATTGGACCGGATTATTTCAGTGGATCAAACAAACATGTTTGCAAAAATATCAAACCATTCAAGCAGAGGATTTAGAAGTGATGCAGCTTGTTGATTCGGTTGACGAAGCGTACAAAATCATTGCGGCTTCTGAAGAGCGACGCTTTTTTTAGCCTGTTGCGTTTATCGTATGAGCATCGATCCAACTCTTCAGCATCTTCTTGATACCATTACGCAAATGCAAACAGACAGCGATCAAGACTCGAAAGACGAGGATGTCATTAAGGTTTCCGATACGATTTCTGTGGCGGCTTCGGCGTATGAATCTGTGCGCAATACGCTTGAATACGATGAAGAACATCTCCTGCGACGTAATGCCATTCGTCGTATTTTGAAACGTCGTCTTGGGGAAACGAACATGACCGAATTAAGCGCGAAGCTTATCAAAGAGTTGATTTGGGCGCGCTATCTTCCAAACAAAAAAATTCCCACACAAAAAATTGCGGACGTTACCGGTGTACTGGAAAAGTACAAACGCATGTTTGCGAGTTTGGAAGAGGATACGAAAGCCGGACAAGATCGCTACCAGTGGTTGCTTGATGTGCTCTCTACGGAGATTGAATATCTTGTGGCGCCACCGTGTATTGATGAGTCTCTCGCCAGTTATGCCTATCAGATGCTTCGCCAGCGCGTACAATGGGAAATGACTTCGATTGCTCCTGAGCATCGTGATCTCCAACTTTATATTGCCGTTCATCGTGCTGTTCTCAAATCAAATCCAGCCACGCTTCGGTATCGACTTCTGACACTTTACTATCCTGCCTGGCGAACGGCTCAGGCAAATGATCCCGTTGTGACGGAAGTCGCTTCGCATTTGAACACCGTTGCCGAGTCTGTTGATACACAACTCAATCATCCGGCCTCTGAGGCGGTGTATCGTTTTGTGCGTCGCCACAGCATTGTGTTTCATGTGCTTGCGAATATTGCAAAAGATAATCCTCTCGCGTTTTCAAAAGCGGTGATTGCAAAAGAACAGGCGACGATCACTTCTGCCTTGACAGCGGCGACGAAAGAACGATACAGCACATTTCGTTCAAAACTCACGCGCACCGTGATCCGTGCCGCATTTTTCTTGCTTCTCACGAAATCGATTTTGGCGATTTTGGTGGAGTATCCGTATGAACTTTTTATTTTGGAGTCCACGGATTATCTGCCACTCATGGTCAACATCTTGTTTCCGCCACTGCTTTTGGCACTTGTGGGACTCACTGTCCGGATTCCACAAAAGAAAAATACCGAGCATGTTTTGGAAGAAGCGAATGCGTTTCTGGGATTGGGAGACGAAATGACGTTTTTGTTTAAAGAACGTCGCGCGTGGGGAAGAGGTGCGCTTTGGATCATTTTCAATACGATTTATGCCGTTGTTTTTTTCCTGACGGTTTATCTCATCACCAAACTTCTCGGTTCATTCGGATTCAATGGACTCTCGATTGGTTTCTTCTTGTTCTTTCTTTCGTTGGTTGCTTATTTTGGACTGCGCATACGAAACTCCAGACGAGAATATTTGGTGGTCGATATCAGTGGAGGGATCTTTGGCGTACTTGGAGATATCCTTTTTTTGCCCATTGTTCGCGTTGGACGATGGATGGCGATGCGTGCGCCGCGCGTCAATATTTTCCTCTTCTTTTTTGATTTCATCATCGAGGCTCCATTCAAAGCCACCATTGATGTGATTGAAAGTTGGTTTGCGTTTCTCCGTGAGAAACGAGACGAGATTTAATGAGATGAAGGATCTCGCGCGAGATCCTTCGGTTGCACTCAAGATGACAGCTGGGAAACTCGCTCCGCCACTGCTGTTACGTTTTACCGAACTATGAAAAAAAATATTTACGACGTGATCATCATTGGTTCTGGATCAGCCGGTTTTTCTGCGGCTGAGGCAGCACGCAGCCAAGGTGCGCGGGTGTGTGTGATTGAGCAAGGACACCTCGGGGGAGAGTGTCCGAATTTTGCGTGTGTTCCCTCAAAAGCGCTTTTAAAAACGGCTCAAATTTATCGCACGATTCAGCATGCGCGTGAATATGGGATTCAGATGAGTGCCGTGACATTTGATTTTGCGCAGATCATGAATTATCGCAAAGAGGTGGTCGAAACCATGACGGGTGGTGGAACGCACGGAAATCGATATGAGAAATTGTTTGCTTCACTTGGCATTGATGTCAAATTCGGACAAGCAAAGTTTATCGATGAAAAGACGATCCAAGTGGGAGAGGAATGTATTGTAGGAAAGTCGTTTGTGATCGCCACGGGAACGATGGATTTTGTGCCACCGATTTCTGGTCTGGAATCGGTGAAATATCTCAATTGGAAAGAAGCATTGCGACTCACTTTACAGCCAAAATCCATTGCGATTATTGGCGGAGGTCCGGTTGGATGTGAGATCGCGACGTTCTATACTTCGTTTGGGACGCGAGTTGTCTTGTTGCAAAGTGCGCCGCGGTTATTGCCTCGAGAAGAGGAAGAGATTTCTGCACGTGTGCTTGAGCGAATGCGTGCGCTTAAAGTTGATGTTGTTTTGAACGCAAAAATTTTGGAAGTGGTCAATGGGGGAGTGGGAGTGTATGGAGTGAATGTCGAGGTCGGCAGCGAAAAAGTGATGCATGCCGTACAATATATTGTACTCGCCGCTGGTAAGAGAGCAAACACAAAAACACTTGCATTGGATGAAGTGGGAGTTCAGGTAGACGATCAAGGATCGATTCGAACAAATAAACAACAAGCGACGTCAAACAAATCGATTTTTGCGGCTGGAGATGTGGATGGAGGCATGCAGTTTACGCATACCGCGCATCACGAAGGAGTCGTCGCTGGATACAATGCGGCACTTGTCGCGAAGAAAAAACGAACCGCAAAAAAAACAAGCGATGAACGTGTCGTCCCGCGCGTGACTTTTTTGGATCCGGAAGTCGCGTCTGTTGGAATGACGGAGGAAGAAGTCAAACAAAAATTCAAAAAAGTGCTTGTGGGACGATGTGAACTGAGCACTCTTGGTCGTACAGTTACTGAGCATCGCCGTTTTGGCATGTTAAAAATTATTGCGCATCCAAAAACAGGCGTTGTGTTGGGCGGACACATGATTGGTGATCGCGCCGGAGAAGTCATCCATGAAATCGCACTCGCGATGTATCTCAAAATATCCATTGAAAAGCTGTCCAAACTGATCCACGCTTATCCAACATTTTCAGAAGCCATCGCCGTCGCCGCCTCCTTAGCAAAAGTAGTTTGACTCTATGGGGTCAGGCCTTCTCCCCTGACCCTTCTGCCAACTTCTCCAGCTTCTCCAACTTCCTCTTGTCTTATCTCCTCCCTATGTCCCGCGAAATCGTTTTCGATATCGAAACACAAAATACGTTTCAAGAAGTGGGTGGTTATGACACCAAAAAACTCCTCATTTCCGTGATCGGCTGTTATTTTTATGAGACGGATACATATGAAGCCTTTGAAGAACATGAGCTTCCAGCGCTTTGGAAACGATTTGAACAAGCGGATCGTTTGATTGGCTATAACAGTAAACATTTCGATTTGCCCATCATGAATTGCTATTATTCAGGTGATTTTTTGGCTTTCTCCAATCTTGATCTCTTAGAGGAGATTCAACGAGCAATTGGGTTTCGATTGAAATTAGATGATGTGGCGGCGGCGACGGTCGGGGCGCGCAAATCCGGCCATGGACTTCAGGCGGTTGAGTGGTGGAAACAGGGAGAAATTCAGAAGATTAAGGATTATTGTTTGCAAGATGTGAAGATTACGAAAGATGTCTATGAGTATGGATTGAAATATCACGCGCTGGCGTATGAAGATCGTCTGGGAGGTCGAAAAGCGATTCCGGTGAATTTTGAAAAAAAAGAGAGCGTTAAGCCAAAAATGAACCTTACGATGGGGTTCTAGCTGTGGATAACACAATCTTTGACGCACAAGATGTTGTGGTCTAAAATAAGGAGGTACCACAAGATGTGGTGGTGGGGATCGAGTTTGGGTAAAACTCCCCACTTCTTTTTTCTCTCAATTTTTCGTTGTCTTTCATAACCTACTTTTCGCTCCTCGCTCCTTTCTACTCACTACTCCTTACTTTCCCCCTATGTCCGACAACGCATTTTCGCAGGTTCTTCACACATCAACACAAGCGACTCCTCTCTCTGAGGCAGTTTGGGAATTTATGACTTCTGTGAAGGCGATTCAGAAACGTGATGGCTCTGAAGAAGTGTTTGATGCTCAGAAAATTCTTCGATGCGTCCGTGCGGCACTTTTAGCCGCTGGGATGAAACAACCCGCGCTTGCGGAACGTATTTCCGGAAATGTCGTTTCTCGCCTCACTCATCAATTTAACGGACACAGCATTCCGTCGTTTGCCGATGTGCGAGAGGTCATCAACACAACACTCATTGACGCCAACCTCATTCATGCGGCGAAAAAATTTTTGAGTTATCGCGGTATGTCGCAAACCGCAGGACAAGCCGAACGCTATGGACAAGGCATTACACACGAACGTTATTTCACGAAAGAGGGAGTGCATCCCTACGATGAAATCGAGTGGGAGGTTCGCGATGCAGTGATCACCGGTTCAAAGGGAGATATCGTGTTTGAACAAAAAGGTGTTGAGGTCCCAAAAACTTACACACAAACCGCCACAAACATCATCGTCTCTAAATATTTTTATGGCACTGTTGGAAAGGCTGACCGTGAGTATTCCGTTAAACAATTGGTTTCACGCGTCGCACATACGATTGCCAACTGGGGTCGCAAAGACGGATATTTTCAAACCGTTGCCGACGCGCAAGTGTTTGAAGATGAGCTTCATTACATCCTCGTGAATCAAATGGCGGCATTCAATTCGCCTGTCTGGTTTAATGTTGGAACACCACGTCCACCACAGTGCAGTGCGTGTTTCATCAATTCCGTCGAAGACGACATGCGTTCGATTTTGAATTTGTGTGTGACAGAAGGCATGTTGTTCAAAGGTGGATCCGGAACCGGAACAGATCTTTCTCGGCTTAGATCAAAACATGAATTTATGGGCGGAAGTAACGGGAAAGCCTCGGGTCCGGTTTCTTTTATGAAAGGACTCGATGCGTTTGCGGGAGTCATTAAAAGTGGAGGAAAAACCCGTCGTGCCGCAAAAATGGTTGTACTGAATGTTGATCACCCGGACATCGATGATTTTATTACGTGCAAAGTGGAAGAGGAAAAAAAGGCATGGGCACTTATGGATGCGGGATATGATGGCTCAATTGACGGTCCAGCGTACGGTTCCATTTTTTTCCAAAACGCCAACAATTCTGTCCGTGTGACAGATGAATTTATGAAGGCGGTTGAAAACGACGAAGATTGGACCACTCACGCCGTCACAACAGGAAAGCCCATCAAAACATGGAAAGCGCGCGATCTTATGAGCATGATGTCGCAGGCCGCTTGGACCTGTGGCGATCCGGGAATTCAATACGATACAACCATCAACAATTGGCACACATCCAAAAATACCGATCGTATTTATGCGTCAAATCCGTGTGTGACAGGCGATACATTGGTCGCCACCACGACAGGATATCGACGCATGATCGATTTGGTCGGTCAGTCGGCGGAAGTGATTGCAGCGGATGGAAAAGGCTCTCTTGTGCAAGAGATATTTCCTACAGGGTATAAACCGGTTTTCACTCTTCGTACAAAATCAGGTTTCACCCTTCGTCTCACGGAAGATCATCGCGTCTGGACGAAAAATCGTGGAGACGTCATGGCAAAGAATTTACAACACGGAGACATGCTTGAGTTGAAGCAGTCAGGATTTGGTCAGGATCATTTAGATGAAGTCATCGCAGAAATGATTGGACTTACGGTTGGAGATGGATGTTTGACTTCAAACGAGCAGGAAATGGCATTCGTTTCTGGCGCAAAAGAAGAGCGTGAAATGTTAGAGCTTGTGAATTTTGGTTTGAACTTGCATAAGCAATCGTACGCAGCAGATGGACGTGGTGCACGTTGGAGTTCTGTGATTTCAACGCAAACAGGTGTTCGCATCGGAACAAGCAGTCGAGCGATTGTGGAGCCATTAAAAAAATATGCGGTTTTGAACAAAGGTTCGCAGGCCAAACAATTCGCTGACGATGTTTTTGGATTGAACCAAGCTACCCAAGCCGCCATTCTTCGAGGATTGTTCAGTGCGGATGGAACGGTCGCAAATTATGGAGAGAAATCGCAATATGTCGGTCTTGATTCGATTAGCCTCACTCTTTTACAACAGGTCCAATTATTATTACTTGGATTTGGCATTAAAGGAAAAATTTACCAAAATCGTCGATCAGAATCTCAAACAGAAGAACTCCTTCCAAATGGCAAAGGAGGTTCAGCCGTCTATCCCGTTCAGCAAATTCATTCTCTACGCGTGAGTCGTTCATCGCGCATCGTGTTTGAAAAAGAGATTGGATTTTTGGTCGGAAGTCATAAGTTGAACGAACTTGCATTATTGAATGAGACAGTTGGGACGTATCAGGAAACCCTCTTCGACGAATTTGACTGTTTGACTCCAGATGGTGTGGAGGACGTGTTTGATCTGACCGAGCCACGCACGAATCATTTTGTTGCCAATGGCCTCGTTGTGCATAACTGTTCCGAATATCTTTTTTTGAACGACAGCGCGTGTAATCTCGCGTCGCTCAATTTGATGCGTTTTCGAAAACGTGTAAATGGTGAAATGGTGTTCGATGTAGAAGCGTTTAAGAAGGCAAACGAGATTGTCATCACGGCGATGGAAATTTTGGTTGGCAATTCCGTGTATCCAACTCCGGCTATTGAGCAAACAAGTTTTGATTATCGTCCGCTGGGAATCGGCTATGCGAATTTAGGCGCGCTACTCATGAGTCGAGGACTTGCCTATGATTCAGACGAAGGACGGCATTTGGCTGGCGCGATCACTTCACTTCAAAGTGGCCATTGTTATTATCAATCCGCAAAGATTGCAGAAAAAGTTGGTCCATTTGAGGGATACAAAAAAAACGCAGAGCCGTGCATGGAAGTGATGCGCATGCATCGCGACGCGTCGTATCAAATGTCCTCATTGGGAGTTCCGGGAGACTTACTCACCGAAGCACGCAAATCTTGGGATAACGTGATTGAACATGGAAGCAAGTTCGGGCTTCGTAACGCGCAAATTTCTGTGATCGCGCCAACAGGAACGATTTCCTTTTTGATGGATTGTGATACCACAGGTGTTGAACCGGATATCGCGCTTGTGAAATACAAGTGGTTGGTGGGAGGCGGTATGATTAAAATCGTCAACAACACGGTTCCAGAAGCGCTCACTCGACTTGGTTATACAGATGCGGAACGGACGGAAATTCTCGCGCACATCGAAAAGACCGATACCATTGAGGGCGCACCATACTTGAAAGCGGAACATGTATCTGTTTTTGATTGCGCGTTCAAAGCCGCGCAGGGAACTCGTACCATTCCCTACATGGGACATGTGCGTATGATGGCCGCGGTTCAACCGTTTGTGTCCGGTGCTATTTCCAAAACAGTGAACATGCCACACGACGCAACGCCTGCGGACATCGAAGAGGTGTACATGCAAGGTTGGAAGATGGGCCTCAAAGCGATCGCTATTTATCGTGATGGATCTAAGCGTCAACAAGCGCTTACGACATCAAAAGAAAGTGATGCGAAGAAACAGAATACGGAAAAGGCAGTAGGCAGTAGGCAGGAGACAGGAGTGGAAACAGAGGCACAGACAGTTCCGACGGTTACGATAAACACAAACGATCAAAAACTGCGACGCCGGCGATTACCGGATGAACGTCGAGCGATCACGCACAAATTTAAAGTGGGGAGTCACGAAGGATATATTACCGTTGGATTGTACGACGATGGCACACCCGGAGAGATTTTCATGACGATGTCCAAAGAAGGGTCGGTGATCAGTGGACTCATGGATAGTTTTGCCACAGCGATTTCGATCGGACTTCAATATGGCGTGCCGCTTGAAGTGCTTGTGAATAAGTTTGTCCACATGCGTTTTGAGCCATCCGGATACACAAACAATCCGCGCATCCGGATTGCCAAATCCATTACGGATTACATCTTTCGCTGGCTCGCGCTTAAGTTTTTGCCACAAGAATCGCAAATCTCGCTTGGAATCAATGCGGTGGAGGAATTACCGGAGTCAGTGACAGTACAGACGATCGCGCCACCAACGGAAACGACAATCCCTCAACCAAAACTATTCGACACTGTCGTCCCGGTACGCGCACACACTCAAACATTCGACAACCAATCAGACGCTCCCGCCTGTGACACCTGCGGCTCCATCATGGTGCGAAACGCCGCGTGTTATAAGTGTTTGAACTGCGGAGGAACAAGTGGATGTAGTTAGGGGGAAGGGATTAGGGGATGAGGTGGATTTATGTTGAACCCGGGCTGGTGGACTACTTATAAATTAACTGGAACCAAATAATGCGAGAGTTATACGACTGGCACCAACTAAAATCTGCTTACGAAGCCCAGTTTGCTACCAGATAATGCCATTGTAGCGGATTTTGAGACCCCTGTGAACGCACTCATCCGAACCACTCGCTGATCACCACCTTTTACCCAACTATTTGCCCTTGTGACGAGCTTTGTGCCAAGGATAAGAGTTTGCCACCCATTACATCCGGTCCGAGCTCTAAAACCAAATTTGAGAGCTTCCGTTACGAGCTCGACTTTGGTATCAACAATCACGAGGTCCTTGAGCACGTCAATCTTTGCCAAACTTTCTTCGATGATTACACCTTTATAGTTCATAAATTTATTTCTTTGGTTCAAATTGGATAATTTGAAAACCGTATTTTTCAACTTCTTCCTGCGACCAAAAAGTTTGACCTTTAGTTTTTAGTATATACGTAGCGACCACTTCAACTGTTCTCCCAGTGTGTTCTTTTTTGTCTTTGTCCCACTCTTCCAAAACTAAAGTGTCGCCTTCATTCACCTCAAAATCAGCGAGCCGTAATTCAAGCTTTTTCCTGCCAGAAATTATTTTCTCAAAATATTCTTGCCAAACTTTTTTGTGGATTGTTGCCATAAGTTAATTTAATATTTTTGATAAATCTCCGTTAAGTATCTTTGGTTTCATTCCCATAATTTCTTGTTTATAAGAAAGCTCTGAAGATACGGGGTTTAATATATAAATCTTTTTCTTAAGGTAAAAAGCAACTCCAATTTCGATGAGTGTATTGCCACCAACATAACCTTGAATACCTCTTTTCTCGTGGTTAATGATTAAAACAGCATCGCACCAGTCAATCTTTTCATAGTGATCGTTTATAGCGCCCTCTTTCATATCCCATATCTTATGATCTGCAGGAAAAGCATCAATACCTCCATTCTGCTCGATATACTGACCGAAGTAGACCTTCTTGCCACCTCCAAATTCTTGAGGAACCTCAAGTGCTAGTTCTGGTATTTTTACTTCATGACCGTGTTTTACCAGATCATCTCTGGCCGATTCCATCTCCTTATAAAATCCAATACTTCCACATAGTGTTATTTTCATAGAGTTTATTTTATGCCTAGTAATTTTTGTCCCGTGACGAGTGGCTTCACTCAAAATGGATTCAAACAGGGTTGTGAAAAAAACAGAGCCTTCTTTTTCAAGAACTTCATCTCGAAACCGAGAAAGACTTGAGTGGTCTGGTGCAAGCCCATCAATGGGAAGACGAAGGAAGTACTTCACATACAGATCACTGGTTGCCATATGTTCCATTTCTCTGTCACTCCGGTTGTACAAAAACGAGAGGAACAACATCTTGAGTAACACAACAGGATTCTGTCTTGGTCTTCCTCCTTGTTCGTTCTTGGCGAGATTCCACAAGGGAGACGCCATGTCGTCCCAGTCAAACACCTTCCCGAGTTGTGATAAGAAGTGCTTTTCGTCGATGAAGCTCTTGTACACATCACAAGACATGAAGTGGTTGGAAAGTTTGAACATATTTGCAACACCGAAATGGTGAAATCATAGCTTAATATGGTCATATTTTACCATTTCTAAAACAAAAACTCATCCACAACAATGGGTGAGTATTTCAACGGTCTCTATGTATGTGTATAAGTGAGACATGCAAAACAGGGTGATTTCATTTCTGTTGACAAAACAGACTCTTTGAGGCATTCTGTTTTTCTGTCGCACCTTTAAATGGCGGAAAGGAGGGTTGTGGACGCTCAGTATCTTCCGAGCTTCACCGCACTCCTTGTCTGCTTGCAACGAGTGCGTGTTCCTTATTTCGAGGATGGACTTCTGGAGTGGTGTGGATATCGGTCGCCGGATCGTTTGAGCCTTGGAGAGCTTCTTTCTTGGGCTTATGAACGTCGATTGGTTGAGATGCATCTTTTCAGTCGAACTCATGATGGACAAGAATTCCCGAAGGTTCTCTTCGAACTGAAAGGAATTTCTCGAGAGTTTGTGATGGAACGTCTTGTGCCTCGATCGCATGCGATTATGCATGAGATCGCGGCGCTAAGGAATCATCCACAAGATGAGGAGGGAGTTGGGATGAGAGGAAAGATTCGGCCGCGTGATGTGAAAGCACGCAAGTCTGTGTTCGAATCTCAGAAGAAGGAGGTTCTGAGCGTTTACGGAGAGCGAGGGCAGATTTTTACCGCAAAATCTGTTTCCGCACTGCCTGCGTTTGAAGGAAACGCGAAATTGTCTGGAGAGTGGCTTGTCACGAGCGTAGGAAAAGGATTCATCGAACCTGTTCCTGGCATGCAGGGCACGTATCGCTTGGCGGGCAATGGACCCAGCAAGCCGAACGGTACACTTCAGACGGCCGCAAGCGCGGCGTCACGACTCGCAAAGAAAGAAGCGGCTCCTGTGGCTCCGCCGCCTCCGGCGCCTACAGCTCCGTCAGCACCACCGCCGCCTCCGGCGCCTGCAGATCCGTCACCACCACCTCCTGTTCAAGAGCCGTCGCCGACCAAGCCACCCCCGATGTGTCCGGCCAGCGGCATCCCCTACGCGGAATTGGCTCTGAGCCGCGTCGTCCAAACACTCATCCTCAAGATCATTTTCGATGATCGTCAATGGAAGATGATGGAGACTGGACGTCTGTGCAGACGACTTGCTCGTCAGCCAGGGTGGGCAGAGGCTTCCTCACAAGGCGTTGGTCGCATGGTCGGGGCGATCGTGCACAAGACGGATTTCCTCAATGCCTACGGGAGTGGTATTCGCAAAAGTTACAGCGTCACTCCCAAAGGGATGATGGAACTGATGGGATTCACTGCCGAGCAGTGCGTGGAGTATCAGACGTGGAATCCGCAACCGCTTGCACAACCTGTTCCCGTGCCGGTTGTGCCGACCGCAGTTGCTGTCGCATTCCCGTCTCCGCCCGTTCCTCCGCCTGCGCCTGTTGCGCCACCAGCAACAGAGGTTCCGCCTCCGACGCCAGCCGCACCACTTCCGCCGCCGTCGCCGGCTGCTCCTCCTCCATCGCCGCCGAAGGTGGTCAAGGAGAACGACTCCGAGCTGCTTGCACTTCGCCAGTATGTTTCCGAGCTTGAAGTGATCGCGCTTCGACCGCTCGTCGAGACGCTTTGCATCAAGATGCGCGACATCGAAGGATTCTTGAGTCAGTACTCTCCAGTCCTACGAGAGCGCATCACGCAGATGGCACTCGAAGCCATGAAAAACAAGACGGATTCTTAATCCTCTCGCTCATCGCACAACTCGTGCGATTTTTTTATTCTCCATAAACGGCAAAAAATAAAAAAGTAATAACCCTCCGACCTGTCCACCGAAGTTTTAACGAAGGTGGAAGCCTCGGCGAAGGAGGGTCGTGACAGTGGAAGCTTCAGCGAGGGGAATAAAGTGAATTCAGCGATCTCTCTCAACTGTGGTAAAATAATCATCATCTTGTATGTCTATCCTTCCGTCTCAACCATCCAAAGAAATTCCACGAAAACGGGAGGCTGTTTCGGTTGATCAAGAAGTGGCAAAACAACCATTGCCAGAGGAACAGGTTGAAGAACAAAGGGAGACAGAGGGGGACAAGGGGGGACAGGAGGGGACAAGGGAGGAAAAGGTGGAAATAGAGGAACCGGTTGCTGTGGATTCAGAGGCTTCGGCTCCTCTGGCAACTCCCGTTGCGATCGCTTCACAAAAAGACGTTCTTACCAAGCAAATCGAATCCATTTTGGAGGAAGACGTGATGGATCTCTATCTGTCCATGACTCCACAAGATCAACAGGTTTTCAAAACAAAAGGGGAGGAGACGCTTTCAAAGATTCGTGTGCTTCTCACCAAAACAAAAGTGAATGCAAAAAAGATTTTTCAGTTGATTCGTGAGTGGCTCAAGATGATTCCTGGCGTGAATCGATTTTTTCTTGAGCAGGAAGCGAAAATCAAAACAGATAAAATTTTGCTCGCGAGCGAACAAGACAAACACTAATGCTGCAAGCCACATTCCTTCAACCCGATGTTCAACTGATTCGAACGGATACGATTCCATTATCTGAATATCTTTTTTTGATTTGGATTCCCATTGCGATTGTGGTTGTGTTTGGGCTTGTGCATCTCGCGCGACATCTCGCTCATACGCTTCGCGACGCTCGTCAAGCGACGTTTGAAAGCAAAACTATTCTCATTACTCTTCCAAAATTTCGTCATGAAGGGGAATCAGAGCGCGGTCCGCAAAAAGAACAGGTTCAAGAAGCGATTTCCGCGGCCGAAGCTGTTTTTGCGGCGATTGGAGGACTCAAAGCCGAAAAAGGATTGAAGACTTGGTGGTTTGGTCGTCATGACGAAGCATCGTTTGAAATCATTGTTGAAAAAAAGTTGATCAAATTTTATCTGACGATTCCTGTTCACATGCAGACATTTGTTGAACAACAGCTCTCCGCCGCCTATCCGGATGCGTATTTGGAGGAAGTGGAGGATTACAACATTTTTAGTCCAACATCAACCATTCTCGTCAGTTATTTGAAGTTTACTCGTGAAAGCGCGTTTCCCATTAAAACATATCGTAAATCCGATCAAGATCCGTTGAACAGTCTCACAAACGTTCTGACAAAAGTGCCGGAAGGAGATGGAGCGGCGTTTCAGTTTGTCGTGCGTTCTGCGCCTAAATCGTGGCGTTCACAAGGCGTCAAACTCGCCTCGCTTATTCAACAAGGGATGACGGTCGCAGATGCGATGAAAGGAGGAAAGAAAAAAGGATTTTTTTCTGAACTGCTAGCCATGTTTAACACATCCAGCAAGCCAGAAGAGAAAAAAGACTATCGGCTATCACCTCAAGAAGAAGAAACAGTCAAAGGACTTGGTGAAAAAGCCAGCAAAGCGGGATTGGATGTGTGTATGCGACTGGTTGTTTCTGCGCAATCTCCAAAGGCCGCGGAAGTGACACTTCAAAACATGGTGAACGGTTTTTCGCAGTACAGCATCTATCAATACGGCAATTCATTTGCTCCCGTTGTTCCGCGATCTAAAAAGAATGCGATTCGCAAGTTTATTTATCGCGCGTTTGATGAGCGATATACAATGGTCATGAATTCAGAGGAACTCGCGAGTTTGTGGCACTTGCCTTTGCCATGGACCGAAACACCAAACATCAAATGGCTTGGTGCGCGCGCGGGAGCTGTGCCGGCAGGAGTGCCAAAAAGTCCGGATGAAGGAGGAACGCTCGAACTCGGTTACAACGTGTATCGTGGGATCAAAACTCCGGTTTGGATGAAAGGGCCGGATCGCAATCGCCACATGTATCTGATCGGAAAATCCGGTTCGGGAAAGTCTGAAACGATTGCGCAGTACGCGATTCAAGATATTGAAGCAGGACACGGAGTCGGTGTCTTGGATCCGCATGGAGATTTGATTGATCGTATTTTGGGTAATATTCCTCGTTCACGTGTGGATGATGTGATTTTATTCAGTCCATCAGATTTAGAGCGTCCGATGGGTTTGAATATGCTTGAAGCGAAGGATCCTTCGATGAAAGATTTTGCGGCGCAAGAAATGGTCGCGATTTTTTACAAGCTCTTTCCGCCGGAAATGATCGGGCCGATGTTTGAACATCATATGCGAAACGTGATGTTGACATTGATGTCCGATACAGAACGTCCTGGAACCATCGCGGAAATTCCACGTATGTTTTCCGATGCGGATTTTCAAAAGATGTGGCGCGCAAAAGTCACAGATCCCGTTATTCTCTCCTATTGGGAAAACGAAGTGGACAAAACATCAGACTTTCACAAGTCTGAAATGCTCGGATATCTCATCTCGAAAGTAGGACGGTTTGTCGAAAATGAAATGATGCGAAATATCATCGGTCAAACAAAATCCAGTTTTGATTTTCGTGAGGTGATGGATAAGAAGAAGATTTTGCTCGTCAATTTATCAAAAGGAAAAACGGGAGATGTGAATGCGGAATTGCTTGGGCTCATCATCGTTTCAAAGTTACAGATGGCCGCGCTTGGACGTGCAGATATGCTGGAAGAGGATCGTAACGATTTTTTTCTGTACATCGACGAGTTTCACAATTTCCTCACCGATTCTATCGCGACGATTTTGTCTGAGGCACGTAAGTATCGTTTGAATCTGATTATGGCTCATCAATATGTTGGTCAATTGGTCAAAAATAACGATACAAAGATTCGAGATGCGGTTTTTGGAAACGTCGGAACAACGTATGTTGCGCGTATAGGACCGGAAGATGTGGAAACGTTGGAAAAAATTTACACGCCGGAGTTTGGAGGTTATGATTTGATGAACTCAGACAAGTTCACATGGTACGTGCGGATGATTGTGGATAACTCACAGATCAAGCCGTTCACCATGAACGTGAAGCGTTCCGCGATGGGCGACAGGGAATTAGCGGACGGCATTCGTGAACTTTCGCGGCTGAAATACGGCCGTGATCGCCGGCTTGTCGAAGCAGATATATTGGAACGAACACAGCTTGGGGCATCGAGAGGTCCTCAGCCGCCAGCCCTCACTAGCGATAAATAACGAGAAAGTTCTGAAAAACGGCGATCTTTCGTCTCACGGGCACCCGTCGACCCCACTCGACGTAGGCGGCCTACGTCTCCTGGGGCTCGACAGCCCGTTCAACGAAATCTCACCATTTTTCAGAACTTTCTCACGTAGCAATACACCCAACGCGTTATGCCTGATCCATTTTTTGAACTTGAACCTGAGGTTGAATCGCATGCCAACCAATTTGAGCACACGCAGACGCGTGATCGATTGGCTGTGCAGATGTTGAAAAAAATGCGTGATAGTCTCACGCATGTGATTGCGCTTCTCGAAGAGGGAGACACCGCGCGTGCTACGCGGCAACTGGTCGATCTTGTGACGCATAACGCATCTGTGCATCGAGAATTGGAAAGCACTTTGGGAAGTCGCGTGCTCGAGGGAATGTTTGATGGTGTGTCTATGATTGGACCAGACAGCCAGCGTCATCTCGTTCCGGAAAACTATGCGTCCAAATCTCGTCTCGTTGAAGGAGACATTTTGAAATTAACCATTCAACCAAGTGGCACGCAGGTTTTTAAACAAATTAGACCAATCGAGCGTCAGCGTGTCGTTGGCCGATTGGCTGTTGAGCCGAACACACAAGAACACATTGTGACCTGCAACGATCAGGTGTATAAAGTGCTTTCGGCGAGTGTTTCCTATTTTCGTGGAGTGCCGGGAGATGAAGTGACAATTTTGATTCCGCGCGAAGGAAAAGCTTGTTGGGCCGCGGTTGAAAATATCGCGAATAAGTAGCAAGTAGCAAGGAGAAAGAAGAAACATGTCTCAAGCGCTTTATCGTGTGTATCGTCCCGCGACGTTTGCAGAACTCACCGGACAGGAACACGTTTCCACAACCATTCAGAATCAATTTTCCATGGGCAAACTTGCGCATGCGTATTTGTTTACCGGCCCTCGTGGTGTGGGGAAAACAACAACGGCGCGTTTGGTGGCTAAACTTGCCAACTGTGAAAACGTGAAAAAGAGTGAACCGTGCAATGCGTGCAATGCGTGTCAACTCATTGTGTCCGGTTCCGCACTTGATATTCATGAAATTGATGCGGCTTCCAACACGGATGTGGAAAACGTGCGAGAAAATATTATTAAAAGTGTCAGATTCGCTCCAAACCAATTACAGATGAAGGTCTATATCATTGATGAGGTTCACATGCTTTCGACCTCATCGTTCAACGCGTTGCTAAAAACCCTGGAAGAACCACCCGCGCATGTTTTGTTTATTTTAGCGACGACGGAAATTCATAAAGTCCCCGAAACGATTATTAGCCGCTGTCAACGATTCGATTTTCGTCGTATTCCAAAAGAAGAAATGATTGCGCGTCTGAAAACGATTGTTGAAAAGGAACAAGTGAGCGTGGATACCGAAGTGCTTCAACAAATTGCAAAACAAAGCGGAGGAAGTGCGCGTGATGCGGAAAGCTTGCTTGGACAGATTTTAGCGCTCGGGGAAAAAACCGTAACATTAAAAGAAGCATCGCTTATTTTCCCCGCTTCAAGCGCTCTTTTTGTGGAAGAATTTGTTCAGACTTTGCTTGCACGGGAGACGATGAAAGCGATCGCTTCCTTGAATACATTTCTTGATCAAGGCATTGATCTCAAAACATTTTTAGATGACGTGATTGAACGCTTGAGAGAGATGCTGATTGCACAACAGCATTTGTCATTTGTCCGCCAAGCACTTCCGCTTCTTTTGGACGCGCGCACCAAGATTCGAACAGATCATTTACCACAGTTGCCCGTGGAGCTCGCGATTGTGGAGATGGGGGAGGGGGGACAAAGGGAGACAGAGGAAGACAAGGGGGGACAGAGGCAGACAAAGGGAGACAGTGGGAAGAGAGAGGAAGATTTTAAGCAACAGGGGGTTGATTTGGTTCGGCAGGAAGATGTTGTAGAAGCTGGAGAAGTTGAAATAGTTCCGATTGGAACACAAACACATGTGTTCGACACAGTTCCTGTCATTAGTTTGGATGATGTACGACAGAAATGGCCGCAGGTGTTTGAACAGATAAAAGAATGTAACGCTTCGCTTCCACTATTCATGCAATCTTGTTCTGTTTCGAATGTCACGGGCGATCGAGTGGAACTTGGATTTGAATTTGAGTTATACGTTCAAACCGTGAATAAAGAAAAAAATCGTCAGGTGATTGAAAAGGCTCTTGCGCAGGTTTTGGGCAAGCCGATGAAGATTCACGCGGTAAGCGTGAAACCAAAAAAGGATGAGATTGTCGATGCGCTCGTTAGTCAGTTTGGTGGCGCAGTTATGAATTGACTCTGAGGAATTTGCATGTTATTTTTGTCTCGCTGTTCTTGAAAAGTAGGAACTTTGCCTCTCCGCTCACTCACTCCGGGATATGCCCTAACGTCAGGATATACGGTCATATTCCCCTCGTTCGCTCGGGATAGTCAAAGTAAGAACTTTGCCTCTCCGCTCACTCACTCCGGGATCGTCTAATGGCAGGACAACAGACTCTGAATCTGTTAATCGTGGTTCGAATCCACGTCCCGGAACCAACCAAAAAACCCATCATTTGATGGGTTTTTTGGTTGGTTCTCTTGACAAAAGTCAACTTTTCGCGTATTCTGCTCTTCTTGTGTGACTCAGGATGGTACCTGAGCGGCAAGGCCCGTATCACGGGAAGGAGTGACAAGTGAAGCACGTTTGTCCCGATTCGAAGTGTCAGTTCACGACGAACCAGTCCCACCGCATGGAGCATCACCTGCGGCTGAACAAGGATCATCGGGCGGGCTACAAGGCCCGTGCGTACAACGGCCACCTCAAGCAGGCGGGCTCCAAGAAGTAATCGGCGTCGGCGCGAACGCGGCAGGTCTCACCTAGACCTGCTTTTTTAATTCTTTAATTTTCGGTATCATCATCCTATAAATTTTGAGTTATCTATTTATGAGCACTCTTCCATCCCCAGAAGCCGTTTCTCAGCCAGATCATCAAGAGACTTCCAAAAAAGTGCGGGATCCAAAAATGTTGGTTCAGGTTCATGTCATGCGCGGACTTGGACTTGGGGAAAATGAAAGTTTGATCATGGATCGGTATGTCAGTGAAATGTATGCGGAAAAATGTCGAGAGATCATGTTGACGGATCCTGAAGTCATAAGCGCTTTAAACGTGGAGGTTGGAAAAGAGGGAGATGCCAAAATCGAACTTTCTGCCGCAACTGCATTGTTGATTGAAAAATTACATGCGTGGAAAAACGAGGAGGAAGAAAAAAATCAACGTCTTGCGGCATAGCGTACGATTGCTTCCGCGACATCCACACCTGTTGCGCGTTCCAATTCCTTGAATCCAGGATTCGCGTTTACCTCCAGAACAAGTGGTCCATGAGCGGATCGAATAATGTCCACTCCTGCAATCTCAAGTTCACACAAACTCGCCACGCGTAGCGCGAGTTTGTGTTCTGTTTTGGTGAGTTCGATCGCGCGGCCTGTTCCTCCGTTTGTCGTGTTTGCGCGAACATCACCTTGTGGAGCACAGCGTTCCATCGCGGCAATGACTTCTCCTCCAACCACAAACGCGCGAATATCTTTTCTGTCCGCTTCTTTAATATATTCCTGAACGATGACCGGATTGCGATCGCGAATGGCTAAATATTCCGCGATTGGTCTGCAAGACAGTTCATCCGCAATGTAAAAAACGCCTTTGCCAAGTGCGCCAAATGCGACTTTCAAAATGACAGGGAATCCCAGCGCTTTTGCGGCACGCAGTGTCTCTTCTGGTTTGTGCGTGAGAATACTTTTTGGATGCGGAATATTGTTCATCTGAAACAGTCGTGTTTGTTGCAATTTATTTTTTGAAAGAGAAAATGTCGGCAGACCATTGATGATGCGATATCCGGTAGCTAAAAGTGCACTCATGACATATGTATGCAGACTTGGTTCTTCAATAAAATTTGGTCGCGCAATCATTACATCAATGTGCGGAAGTGGTTCACTGTTATACAAAATGAAATCATCACCTATCGAAAAAAACGGTTCGTATAGACGAACGACTGTGTGACCACGCAAAATAGCGGCTTGTTCTAGTCGCTCCACGCCCGCATAGCATTCAAGTGAAGGTTCAGAAAAGATGAGTATCGCGATGTGCATATTACTTCGCCATGAAGATGCGTTGAGTTGCCAGAGGATGAAGCGCGTCGCGAGTGGAAATGATCACTTGCGTTTGTTTATCATCGAGCATTTCATCCAAAATCGCATAAACTTCTGTCACAGTCGTCTGTGCATGCAGTCGTTCTTTGTAGCGTTTGGCTCCCTCGACACCTCGAAAGTACCAGCTGAGATGTTTACGGAACGTTGTCACTCCGCGCTCACCGTATTGTTCTAAGTGAAATCCTAAGTGTGTTTTGATCGTCTCGATTCGTTCTTGCAAAGAAACGGCTTGAGGTTCTTTTCCCGCAAGTAATTCTTCGATTTGTCGAAAAATCCACGGATTACCGAGTGCGCCACGAGCTATAAGGATTCCATCACAACCTGTCTGAGTCAACGCTTGTAACGTAAGCGGTGCGGTATGAATATCGCCATTGGCTAAAACGGGAATCGAAACACATTTTTTTACCTCAGCAATGCGATCCCAATCCGAAGCTCCACTGTATCCTTGTGTTTTTGTGCGACCGTGGATCGTGATGAGATCCGCGCCAGCCGTTTCAACAACTTTCGCAAATTTCAAACATTCTGTTGGATCACTCCAGCCTGTGCGAATTTTCACTGAAACAGGAACAGAGACAACGGCTTTGATTTTTTGAATGATGGCTGTGGCAAGCGCGGGTTCTTTCATGAGCGCGGCTCCGTTGAAGTTATGGACAATTTTGTAAACCGGACATCCCATATTCAGATCAAATCCCTCCGGATGATGTTGTTCTTCGATAATGCGCGCCGCTTCCGCTATCACATCAGGATCACATCCAAACAATTGTTGGACGATTGGGCGTTCATCCGGATGAATGGCTGTCATTCCAAGTGTTTTTTCATTTCCACGCACAACAGCTTCGGCAGACACCATTTCACGAAAGACTATTGTTTTTCCCGTCGGATGGACATGACGAACCGTACGACAAAACGCCGAATCGGTCATGTCGGCCATCGGAGACAAGGCAATAATCGGACGGGGAAGTTGGGACCAGTTGAGTGAGGACATAGTAGCAAGTAGAAAGTGGCAAAGTAACAAAGGAGCTCACGGAAGAGCATGCGGATGGGAGAATAGCAAGAAAAGTCTAGGTAATCAATGCTGAATTTCCCTTCGTCACTTTCTACTTACTCCTCACTACTTGCTGCTTTCCTCTCATGCTATACTTTCATAATAAATTCTATGTCCAAAAAAACCTCTACGTTGTTTCTTTACGGCGCCGCCATACTTATCGTGATTGGTCTGATCGTTTTTGTCGTCATACAAAAATCCGCTCCTTCTCGTTTTGACAGCTTCGCGCAATGTCTTTCCGATAAAGGGGTAAAAATGTATGGTGCATGGTGGTGTCCTCATTGCCAAAAACAGAAACAACTGTTTGAAGGAGCGTTTGATAAAGTCACGTATATCGAATGTTCGCTTCCGGATCGTTCCATGAATCAAGTCTGTAAAGATGCGAAGATCGAAGGCTTTCCTACTTGGGAGTTTGCGGATGGAACCAGACGTTCAGGCGAAGCGGCTCTCGAGATATTATCCGCGAATGCTTCGTGTGATCTTCCAGAATCAAAATAGTATGAATGCGAAATTGATTCAACGAATAATCATCGGACTAAGTATTCTTGGATTATTGATTTCCGCGTACTCATTTCTTCACAACAGAGGTTTTGCGGATGGATCGTTCTGCACGCTTGGGGAAACCATCAATTGTGATATTGTGAACAAAGGACCGTACTCAATGTTGTTTGGGATTCCCGTGGCTTTGCTTGGCATCATCGGTTATGGATTTATTTTGATCGCGACTGTTTTGAAAGAGCAACGGTTTTTGTGGCTTAGCACGATTGCCGGTTTTGTGTTCAGTCTGTATCTCACAGGACTTGAAGCATTTGTGCTTCACGCGTGGTGTCTGTTATGTATTACCTCACAGCTTTTGATTTTGTTTATTCTCATTTTTGCTTCTTATGGATATTTCCTTTCACGGCGCGGCAAATGAAGTGACCGGCTCTTGTCATCTCTTGAAGGCAAAAGACGTAGACGGAATCGAGCGAAAATTTTTAATCGACTGCGGGATGTTTCAAGGAGAACAAATGTGTAGTCATAAAAACCTAGGCGAACTTGGGTTTGATCCAACAACGCTCGATGCTGTTTTTGTCACGCATCCTCACGCGGATCACACAGGACGTTTGCCAAAACTCGTGCGCGATGGCTATCACGGAAAAATTTTCATGACGCATCCATGCGTCGGGCTCACAAAACTCGTGCTCGAAGACGCCCTTCACATCATGACAGAAGATGCGGAGAAATGTGGAAGTGCCGTGTTATACGAGATGCCGGATTTATTGCGCGCATTTGAATGTGTCGAAGGAGTTTCCTATCATCAGGATTTATTTCCCGCGCCGGGAATCACCGTTCGATTTCATGACGCGGGACATGTTCTGGGCTCGGCGTATATCTCCGTGGAAGCGGAAGGCAAGCGCGTGATATTTTCCGGAGACATTGGCAATGATGATGTGCCGATTCTTCCCAAGACCGATCCTATTTCTCATGCAGATGTTGTCGTATGTGAATCCACGTATGGCAATCGCATTCATGAACCGATGAGTGAACGTGGAGAAAAATTACGCGCCGCCATTGATCAGACCATCACACAAAAAGGCGTTTTGCTCATTCCGGCGTTTTCGATTGAGCGTACACAAGAACTTCTTTATGCGTTGGATCGCATCCTTGAACACGAACTCAAAACAAACATTTCTATTTATCTCGACAGTCCGATGGCAATCAAGGCCACGCAACTCTATCGAGATTACAAAAATTATTTGCGTTTTGATTCGCCTGTGCTCGACGAAGAAGATCGTGATTTTTTCAGCTTCAAAAATTTACATGAGACACTTTCTGTGGATGCCTCAAAAGCGATTAACGATACGCCATTGCCAAAAGTCATTATCGCGGGTTCCGGGATGATGTCGGGTGGTCGCATCATGCATCATCTGCGACGCTATTTACCTGATCCAAAAACAACGTTGTTGATTATTGGTTATCAAGCAACAGGAACCATTGGCAGACAGATTTTTAACGGAGCAAAGTCGGTGAATATTTTTGGTAAACGCGTGGAGGTGAAGGCAAAAGTGATGGGCATCGGAGCGTTTTCCGCGCACGGCGATCAAGCGAAATTGACACGCTGGTTACATCCGGAAGATGGAAAAATGCCACAAAAGATTTTTTTGGTCCACGGCGATGCGGAGGATAAAACAGCGTTCGCAACGCATTTACGTGACGCGCTTCATACAGAAGTCATTATCCCGACATTACACAGCAACTATACGATATAAAAATGATTCCAGATGATTCCTCCCCATATACACATTTTACACGGGGTCTTGCCTGCCACACCGGGTGTGTATTTTTATTTTGATGTGCTTGGGAGGCTTCTCTATATCGGAAAGGCGACGTCGTTAGCGCATCGAGTGGGATCGTATTTTACGAAAGCCCATGATAATCGCATAGCCGAGATGGTCGCGCAGATTGCTCGCATTGAATACATCCAAACACCTTCCGTGATTGAGGCGCTGGTGCTCGAAGCCAATCAGATCAAAGCCAAAAAACCGAAGTACAATATTTTGCAACGAGATGACAAAAGTTTTTTGTATCTCGTGATGACAAACGAGAGGTATCCGCGACCACGGCTCATGCGAGGACATGAGCTTTCGCGACTTGGGATTGATCCGTTTAATCCACAACTCACCACAGAAGCGAAGAAGAAATTTCTACGTATCTTTGGGCCGTACACGAGTAGTGCCTCTTTAAAAAAAGCGCTTGATTTAGTCAGACGCGCGATTCCCTGGAGCGATTGCCAATCTCCTCACGTGACGGGTAAACAGCGCGCGTGCTTTAACGTTCATCTGCACAGATGTCCTGGAGTGTGTGTCGGAAGCATTTCTCCTGAAGCGTATCACGTGATCATTCGACAGTTGATTTTGTTTTTTGAAGGAAAGAAAAAACAATTACAGCGATCACTTGTAAAAGAAATGAAAAAGGCTTCAGATGAATTGCGATTTGAGGACGCCGCGCGCATAAAAAGGAATCTCTACGCGCTTGATCACATTCAAGACGTTGCACTTATTTCTCGTGAAGATGTTGAATTGCCGTATATCCGCGACTGCGCCGAAGGAAGCATTGATTTGCAGGGAAGGATCGAAGCGTATGATATCAGCAATATTTCCGGAACATCCGCCGTTGGTTCGATGGTTGTTTTTGAAGAAGGAAAACCTGCGAAAGATAAATATCGTCAATTTAAAATTCAGACGGTCAAAGGATCAAACGATGTGGCGATGATGGAAGAGGTTCTGCGGCGACGTTTGAAGCGTGCGCAAACTTCTCCAAAAAGTTGGCCAATTCCACAGCTTATGGTGATTGATGGAGGAGAAGGGCAGATGAATCGTGTCCAGGCAGTGTTAGACGAATTTGGAATCGAGATACCGATTGTTGGAATCGCAAAAGGAATTGATCGAAAGCAAGATCGGTTGGTATTTAATGCATCGAATCAAGAACTTTTACGTGTGGCAACGCGTGGCAAAGAATTGTTTCAACGCGCGCGAGACGAAGCGCATCGTTTCGCGGTAAAGTATCATCGCGTTTTAAGATCAAAAAATTCATTCATTTCTCTATGAAAAAACGATTACATCAAGCGGTTGAGTGGTTTGGATGGGTTGGAGTATTCGCCATTTTTTGTGCGTATGCGGGATTGAATGTTGGGTTGATGGCATCCGAGGAATTAACGTATCAACTTCTGAATTTGATTGGAGGTTTGCTGATTTTGATTGATGCGTGGGTAGATCGAAACTATCAACCCGTAGCGCTTAATGCGCTCTGGTCGCTTATTGCTCTCATCGCGATTTTTCGGAGTTTTTTGTGATCCTTTGTAATAGACCTGTTGCCATATAAGCTTATAGCCGAAAAATGTCAGATTCGAGCGAAAGCCGTTTGAGAAGACCGAGGAATAGCCTGAGCTATTTTGAGGTTTTCGAAAATGGCTTGTAGCCGAAGCTG
>Ga0209824_10000068_pt1 | contig 72517 bp, 73 predicted proteins | sample VDWuncwatermetaG_FD_184124 | JGI IMG/M metagenome (GOLD analysis project Ga0209824, IMG submission 184124) | Wastewater microbial communities from Netherlands to study Microbial Dark Matter (Phase II) - VDW unchlorinated drinking water (SPAdes)... ... | reverse complement strand
GGACGGGGTATCGACACATCGTCTGTCATCTCGACCGAAGGCCTATTGGATAGGCCGTAGCGGAGAGATCTCGTGAACGTGAGATTCCTCCGCTCGTCGTCCAACTCCTCGGTCGGAATGACAGACTTACGTCGCAAAGCAGCGGGGTATTGAACCCAGCGGTGAGAATAAAAAAACGGCATGTTCAGGAGAGTCCTGATCATGCCGTGAGCACGGTCGCGAGAATCGCGACTAGGTGGCCGGGGCGGACACGGGGTCCGTCTCGGACTTGGCGAACGCCTCCGCGAGGGCGTCCTGCTCGGCCTTGGTCATGTGGACCGCGGGCTTGGAGTCGGCCTCGGCCTCCTGCGGCGCGGGGACCGGCTTGGGACCACGGGACTTGCGTCCGCTCTTGGCCCTGGGAGCCTTGGGAGGCTCGTCGTGGCTGTGGCCGTTGCCGTTCTTGGCGGACGCACCGGTGTCGGTGTCCGTCGTCGCCGAGGCCTCGCTGGCAGGCTTCGCCGCCGGCCCGAACTTCCGTCCTCCCTCCTTCGTGGGGGTGGGGATCCCGCCGCTCTTGAAGAGTCGCTCGAGGAGGTTGCGCCGCACCATGCGGTGCAGATAGGAGTCCCAGCGGAACTGGTCCTCCTGCGCGAGGTCCTGGTTCATCCAGGACAGGAGGAAGTCCTCGCCGCTCGTGCGGAAGTAGATCTCCGCCGGCTTCTGACCTCCCATCAGGACGTCCTCCAGCTCGGGAAGCACGGCTCGACGCCAGCGCTTGTCCGCCATGTTGACGATGAGCTGGTCGAGCTCCCGCCGCAGGGTGTCGACGGCCAGAGTGCCCAACCGAGCGAGGGCCCTGCGCAGTTCGCTCGGCTCCGTTTCGGTCTGGTCCACGAGTCCACACCCCACGCCGTAGGCGTACAGGGGATTGCTCATGGTGAAGTTGTCCTTGGCGAGCCGGATGGCCAGCGCCGCGGACTCGTTCGGCTCCGCTTGGTCTTCGCTGATGCCGAGCGCCAGGAAGGCGTTCAGGACCCACTGCTGACCGAGGTCGAGCTTGCCCTTGAAGAGCCGGACCTTGTCCTTCATTCCCAGGTAGAAGAGCGTGATGCGGCGCTCCTCGATCTTGATCCGGAACACGCGTTCCGTGGTGTAGGGATTCTCGTTCGGATCCTGGCTGTCGTAGGGCGCGATGCCGCTACGCGGGTCCACGAGCGCCGTCTGTCCCCAGACGTGCCCGTAGAACCAGTCCCCTTCCTTCGCCTCGGGCGCCGGCTCGGTCGCCTCCTCCTGATCTCCCTTCTCCGCCCCCGACTTCTTCCCGCTGACCGTGGGCTTCTTCTTGGGCGCAGGAAACTGCTGGGTCCCCACGGGCGTCAGATACAGGATCTGCGTGTCCGGCCGACCGAGCAGGTTGTGGGGAATCGCCTGGATCAACGGGAGCTCCAACGCCGGAAGCTCCTTGACGATCCGGGCCCATGTCTTCACACGGGGGACCGGTGCCAGGCACAGCGGGAGCAGACGGAAGATCCGTCCCTTCCCGATCGGCCACATGATCATGCACATGTGATCCGCGGAATGCATGACCGTCGTCCCGTTTTCGAGAACCTCGGTCTCACCGAAGGCAAGGACGCCACCGGCGCCATCGAACTGGACGTGCGGGACCGCCTGCACCTCGCGGGTTCGGAAGCCCTTCGGCTCGTCCTTGTCGACGACCTTGATCTCCACGTCCGCCGTGTACATGGGGCCAACGCCCGCATACGGCAACGGCACGTACTTCCTGAGCTTGTAGTCCCAGCGACTGGCCGGGACGGCGCTGATTCGTGCCATGACCACGAGCGGCATCCCCGTCCGTTCCGGGTCACGCAGGATGTCCGCGGCGATCTCGCGCCGCTTGACCTCCTTTGGTCGATTGGAATGATCGAGCGTCACTGCGATGTCGATCATGTCGTCCTCGAATCGCATCAGAGCCGCGTGCTGCTTGGGCAGCATCGGCAGTGTCGAACGGTTGGGATCGGTATCGACGTACATTGAAAACCTCCAGGAACCTTGAAAAGACGTTGGAATCCAACGCCCTGGCTATCACCAGACAGACAATCTAGCAGAAAAATTCATGATTGTCAATAGAAAATGACGAATTTGTCAAAAACTTACAAAAAATACTCATTATTATAGAAATAACTGATAATTTATGTTGACATTTTTAAAGAAACATGCTAAATTTATCACTCGTTTGTCAACTTTTCATCCAAACAAGGAGGGTTCCATGAGTGATGATTACACAGACGAAGAGTATCTCGATGCTATTTTCAATTTCTTCAGCCCGGATCGTATTCCGGAGGATAAAGACGTCGAGGTCATGCAAAAGTGTGACTCTGAGAAAGTTTCCAGCCTTCTCAGCGCAATTAGTGAGGCACACGACGGATCTCCCGAAGGGATCGCTTACTGCGCGCAGGTGCAAAAGTCCTTTCTCAGGTTTACGATGGACGCGAAGAGTTACATCACCTCACTACCAGATGGTGATCCAAAAAGGGATCTGCTCGAGCAAATTTCCGGAATGAAGGATGCAGAGGCCGACGCTGTTCCTCAAAGAGCAACGAACATTTCGGCGGGTGCGGTCAGTGTCGAAGTTCCAAGAGACACGACGAAGAAAAAAGCAAGGTCTGTGCCTGACCCCGAAACCGTACGAGAAGTGGAGGTCGTCGAACCCGACAGCGATGCGGAGACGAACGATCGTGAGCGACACGACGAGCCGCGACGTGAGGAACCACAGCGCAAAACGCGCGACGAACGGCCTTCCCAAGAGGAGCGTCCTCCCAACCGTCACGGCAACCAGCGTGGCGGTGGACGTGGAGAGAGAGACGATCGCCGTGATGATGATCGTGGCGATCGGGGCTATACGGAGATCTGGATAGATCGGTCACCACCGTCCCCTCCGGCACGTGTACGCGGGTTTGACCCCAATGGAAACCCGGTTACTCCGGCGATGCAAGGACCGGCGTTTCAGGACAGGGCCTGGCCGGGACTGTTCCGGGCCATCTGCTCAGCATACGAGCAGACGAGGTCACCGGATCCGCATGTTCAAGAGACGGGTCGTATGCGACTCACGCGTGCTGAGGAGTATCAACGGGCGTACCGGTACGCCGAGCATGGCCCGCAAAACATGCCAACGGCAACCTTGATGAATCAGCTCTTCAAGGATCTGCGCGAGGGCCTCGACAAGTCGGACCCCGTCGAGTTCAAGCGACGCTACGTCGCTCCTCTCAGCCTGATCTAACGTACGACTGCCCCTCGCAGTCGTTTTTTTTATTCTCCATAAACAAAAAAATAAAAAGTAATAACCCTCCGTAGCCTCGGCGAAGGAGGGTCGTGACGGTGGAAGCTTCAGCGAAGGGGGGTAACGATGTGGAAGTTTCAACTCAGATTTTCAACAACCTTCTTGCGTTCGCGGTCGTTATTTTTGCAACCTCTTCAACGGATATTCCTCGAATCTCCGCCAGTTTTTCTGCGACGAATTGCACATACCACGGCTCATTGCGCTGACCACGAAATGGAATAGGTGTGAGATAAGGCGCGTCAGTCTCGATCACCATCGATTCCATTGGCAGAGATTTAGCCACGCGTTGAAGTGAACTCAATCCATCTTCCCCACTTTCTCCTTTGCGTGGAGGAAACGTCAAAATGCCGCCAAACGAAATCAAAAATCCAAGAGCGATATAACGTTGCGCCTCTTCAAGTGTTCCGGTAAAACAGTGAATCACTCCTCGTCGCGGGAGTTTCCCCGCATGAACATACTCCGCGATAATCGCCGCCTGCGGCTCATGTGCATCGCGACAGTGAATCAGCACAGGCAAATTTGTTTCCGTGGCAAGATCAAAATGCGCGCGTACCACAGACTCTTGCTTTGCGAAAACTTCTTCACGCGACACATTTTCAGGAATAAGATAATAATCCAGCCCACACTCTCCGATCGCCACACACTTTGGATGACGCGCGAGCTCACGATAATAGGCCATGTCGAACTCTTCTGTACGAGTTTTAATAGACGTCTGTTGATCCGTTCCCGCAAATTCTTGTTCATCAAAAAATTCCTGCTTTGTCAGATGATTTGGATGAAGTCCAACCGATGCCCACATGCCGTCATAATGATCTGCAACTTCACATCCATAACGACTCGTGTCTTTCTGCGTCCCAACCGTCAACAAAAAAACGCCTTTCTCAAGAGTGCGCTTAATCACTTCGTCCATGTCATTTTTGTACGCATGAAAGTGGACGTGACAATGGGTATCGAAAAACATAAAGAGTCCAATGGACCATTACATCCGCAAACTTTCTGGAAAGAAAACCTGCATCGCGCGCATAATGGCGACGAGATATTTTGCCATGAATGACCCTTCAAGCGCACTAAGCAACGTATCATCCGGAAGGACCTGCATGGCGTAAAACGTAATCACGCCGACCACCAAAATTCCTTCCGCAAAACCAAACATCGCTCCAAGAAGACGATTGATGGTCGTTGCAAACGGAATGAGTGTGAAAAAATACAAAATGCGTTCAAAAATCCAAAGGACCAAACCGATGAGGCGAGAGGTGAGAACAAACAAAATCACGAAGACGATTATTTTAGAAAACTGTCCGCCGCCAAACAAAAATCCAAACGTCGAAAAGGCCGCGTCAACATAATGTGTCGCCACAATAATCCCAACAAGTGTCCCGATCAAACTGCCGATCGTATGAACCAATCCAAAAAAGAATCCGAAAAAAATAAATGCGCCAATGATGACAAGAAGAAGAATGTCAATAAAAGTCATAAGTCTCTGCGAGGAAACAACGGCTCACCTGTTTGAATGATTGTACCATAACGACGCAGAATTTCCGACGCACCCTGAGGAATGATCGGTAAAAGGGCTCGCGCGACAAACCGAATCTTATCCGCAAGTTGTGAAAGAATTTCTTTTGCGAGAACGGGATCTGTTTTGACTAATTTGAACGGAGCTTTTTTATCAATGAGGTCATTGGCTTCTGCAACAATGTTAAAAATTTCGTCGATATACGAACGTAAATCATAGTCACGCATGTGCGTTTCAAGTGTTTGATTCAATGACGTCCAATCCGGTTTTGTGTCATCCAGTTTCCCGTCAAAATTTTTGACGGCCATTGTTGACACGCGCCCAATAAGATTTCCCAGTTGATTGGCGAGTTCGGCATAGCGATCTTCCATTCGCTGTTTGGAGTAATCTCCATCGCCGTAGGAAGGGATCTCGCGGAGAAAAAAATAGCGAACGGCATCCACCCCATACTCCTCCACAAGTGTTTTTGGATGAATGACGTTTCCAAGTGACTTAGACATTTTCTCGCCTTCGACCGTGATGTATCCATGAACAAAAATTTCGTGTGGAAGCGGAATGCCCGCGGACAATAACATCGCCGGCCAATAGACCGCGTGAAAACGCAAAATGCCTTTTCCAATCACATGTGCTCGACAGTCGTTTTCCAGCCAGAATTTTTTATAGAGTTGCGTGCCATCCGCGTATCCCAACCCCGTGATGTAATTACTGAGCGCGTCAAACCAGACGTACATCACTTGCGACTCATCCCCAGGCACGGTCACTCCCCAATGCTTTGCGCGTTCCTGCGAACGCGAAATCGAAAAATCCTCTAAGCCCTGACGAATAAAACTGAGCACTTCATTTTTGCGAGATTGCGGAACAATGCGAATCGTATCTGTTTCAATCAGTTGTTCAATGTGTGTTTGATAGTTTGAAAGTTTAAAAAAATAATTTTCTTCCTCCACGACTTCGAGTGGTTTTTTGTGTTCGGGACAAACAGCGTCGGGAACTTCTTTTTCCGTATAAAACGTTTCGCATCCGACGCAATAAAGTCCGCGATACAGTTTTTTATAGATATCTTCGCTTTTACAGGCAGACCATAACTTTTGCGCTCCTCGCATGTGACGATCTTCACGCGTCCGGATAAACTCATCGAACGTGAGATTGAGCACTTCCTTGAGTCCACGAAATTCTTGCGCATGCCGTACAACAAACGATTCGACTTCCTCTCCTGCATCTTCTGCCGCGCGTACATTCTTTAAACTGTTTTCGTCAGAGCCCGTCAGAAAAAAAACGTGATCTGTATCGAGCGCGTTGCGATAATATCTTGCAACGGCGTCTGTAAAGATGTATTCAAATCCATGTCCAATATGTGGATCGCCGTTGACATACGGAATGGCCGTGGAGATGTAAAATCGTTTCATAAAATAATCACAAATTCACCCTTTATGCTACTGGATTGTAGCTGTTCTGTCACTTGCGTGGCAGTGCCTCGGTAAATTGTTTCGTAAAGTTTTGTGAGTTCACGACAGACAACAAGTGGACGATCTGGCAAGCGTACGTCAATTTCGGCAAGCGTCTTCAAGATGCGATGCGTGCTTTCGTAAAAAACAACGGTGTGAGGAAACGAAGCAAGTTCATCGAAATATTTTTTTCGCCCATTTTTTTGTGGAGGAAAACCTAAAAAAGTAAATCGATCCGCAGAGAATCCCGCGGCGGATAACGCGGTTGTCACGGCACAGGAACCCGGAATCGGAACAATCGTCAATGCATTCCCAAACTGTTTTAATAGCAATTGAACCAGGAGACCTCCCGGATCACTGATGGCAGGTGTGCCTGCATCTGTGACGAGCGCAAGATCGTGTCCTTGCTCCAGAAGAGCGCTGATCTTGTTTATTTTGAGAAGATTTGAATGCTGATGATAGGACAGAGTCTGTGTCTTGATCCCATACGCATCAAGCAATCTTTTCGTCACACGCGTATCCTCACACAAAATCGTATGCACAGAAGCAAGCGTCGTCTTCGCACGTTCACTGAGATCTTTCAAATTTCCGATGGGAGTTGCAACGACGTAAAAGGTCGACATAACTATTCCATTGCTTTTCGATCAAACGCGCGCAGAACTTCCAGAGGAACGGCGAAAATAATCGTGTTTGACGCATCGGAAGAAACATCGTTGATCGTGTTGAGTGTGCGTAAATGAAGCGCTCCTGCGGAACCGGAAAGTATTTTTGCAGCCTTGGCTAAATTTTCCGAGGCCTCCACTTCACCAAGCGAATTAATCACGACCGCTCGACGTTCACGTTCCGCTTCCGCTTGTTTTGCCATCGTCCGTTTCATTTCCTCCGGAAGCGTAATGTCTTTCAGTTCCACATTTTCGACTTGAATTCCCCAAGCGGCTGTTTGATTATCCACAATTTCTCGGATGCGCGTGGAGGCCTTTTCTCGTTGACTGAGGAGTTGATCTAAATCCATTTCTCCAATCACGTTACGCATCGTCGTCTGTGCAAGTTGACTCACGGCGTATTGATAATGTTCCACTTCGATAATGGCCTTTGACGCATCCTTCACTTTGTAATAAATCACCGCGCTAATTTTTGCGGAAATGTTATCTTTTGTAATTGCCTCTTGATCGGGAACGGATTCCGCTTTGATGCGAATATCCACTTTTTGCATTTGTTCAAACACAGGAAGAATGAGTCGCCATCCCGGCTCTTGCACATTGACATAGCGTCCTAAGCGAAACTTCACGCCACGTTGATATTGATTGATCTGACGAATACTACTCAGAAGAATAATGGCGATGATGGGTAAAAGGATATACATAGTGAATGGGAAAAAAATTAAGGATTAGGAGTTTGAAACACTTCTGTCAGAGGATGAAACGCGGCCCAACTGAACCAATAGTGCATTTGCGCGGGAAGTTCGTCAATGTGATCGTTTCCTGCATCTGCATAGCCTCGCACGGTTTGTTTCTCTTCATCCCACACAATCCGCACGGACGTATCACCAATGTTATCCTGAATCGTCTTCATTTTTTGAACGATGTCGAGAGGATAGGCTTTTGTCGCTTCTGCCAACTCAAACCCAACAACGAGTCGTTTAGCGGAGAACCTCGAATCGTCATGAGAAACAGGAAACCACACGGCATGATTCGTTTCATATGCGGCATAAGGATTGCGTGTATAATCCCTCGACGCACCCGTTTCTCGTGAAAGAACCATGCCTGTTGGATACGCGCGTTTGAACGCAGACCAAGTTGTTACCGAGGAGAGCCTGCGGACTAACTTTTTTCCCACGCGTTCACCCAAAATGGCTTCACCTGTTGTTTGACTCCACAGAGTCTTTGATTGACGATCAACGAACAGTGTATTGCTGTTGTATAACTGTCCGGAGACTCCAAACGAGAATATCTCGCCATCAAGTGTTGCCTCATACACCGCGCTTGAAAACGAAAGAGGACAATAGGTAACCGCGACTGGCACATGATCTATTTCATCATTCACCACTTCATGCCAAACTAAAATTTGATAAGGATAAAAACGCGCGCGCCCTTTTGTTTCAAGAGTCAATCCAAATCCATTATCATCAAGATATTGATCCGCGGCGGCGATGGATTCAAAGAGCGGTTCATCTATTGCCGGAATTCCTTCCTGTGTTGTGCCTCCGGAAATAATCTGGTCACTCAAAGAGTTCTCCTGTAAACTCAGGGAAAGAGGTGTGCGATAAAAAAGAAACCTGGAATGGACATACCAGCTTGCCAAACCAAGAAAGACAACGATCACGATCCCAACAAGCATTCGATTCATAAATTGATTCATCTTATGCCCTCCTCACTCGATTACTCTCCAAAGCCTCTTCCATTTCAAACAGACCTTACGGGTATTTCCAAAAAAACACTAGAGATCCATCACGACAAATTGTACCTCGGGTATGTCAAAAAAATGAAGGAGATTGCGGAAAAATTAATGGCCATGAATGAAAGTGGTATTGGTTTGGAAAGCGCGAATCAAACATTTTCTGAGTTGCGCGCGCTGAGAGACGCGGAAACATTTGCCGTCAATGGAGTCTATCTTCACGAATATTACTTTGATGGACTTGGAGGAGATGGTTTGCCAACAGGAACACTCGTTGATGCGCTCACGGAAAAATATGGCTCGCTGGAAAAGTTTCTCGCCTTTTTTTCCGCCACGGGAATGGCGGTGCGTGGTTGGGTTGTACTAGCCTGGGACGTGCAGGTACAACGATTGAAAATCTACGGATGCGATGCGCATAACCAAGGAGGTGTTTGGGGATGCGTGCCGATCATTGTGCTTGATGTCTACGAACATGCGTACTTCATGGATTACGGTTCTGATCGCGCGGCCTACATCAAAGACTTCTGGAAAAATTTCAATTGGAAAACCGCAAATAAACTTTTTGAAAAAGTACGTTCTTTTTCCCTGTCCTAACTCCTATTCCTATTATTCCCTATGTCTGACAACCCTCCCCAAATGGCCCGCGTTGGAAAACCCGCTCCACACTTTGAAGCGGAAGCCGTTTCTCCAAAAGGTGAATTTATGAATGTGAAGCTCGCGGATTACAAGGGCAAATGGCTCGTGTTATTTTTTTATCCGTTGGATTTCACGTTTGTGTGTCCCACGGAAATTACGGGATTTTCCACACGACAAGAGGAATTTAAAAATCTCCATGCGGAAATTCTGGGAGGTTCAACGGACTCTGTTCACTCGCACAAAGCATGGCTCAAAGATTTAGGCACGCTTGCCTATCCGCTTTTCTCTGATATCAACAAATCCATGTCGCGTGATTACGGCGTCTTGCTTGAAGACCAAGGATTCGCTCTCCGCGGAACGTTCATCATCGATCCAGACGGTATTTTAAGATACGCGTTGTATCACGATCTCGGCGTCGGCCGTTCTGTTTCAGAAACACTGCGCGTGCTGGAAGCGCTCCAAACCGGCGAACTCTGTCCGGTTGAGTGGACATCGGGAAAGAAAACGCTTGGAAAGGCTTGATCTATGTCGAACTCGCTTCAACAAGTGATGCGTCTGCGAGAAGCATTGGAACTTTTTACCGAAATTCCAATACATTCTCTCACGCAAGAAAAGCAACAGAGCATCTGTCACATCTTTTCTGAGTTCTTTATTCCACTTCATCTAGAACTCTTGAAAGAAGAACTTCAAACCGCAACCTCTGCACGGATCGTCGCCACAATTATTTCACTTATCCAAAAAGATCCAATAGATGAGTACCTGTTTGCACAGCAATTTTTAAAACTGCTCAAATCTCTCCAAACAGAAAAAAATGACGATGCGGGATTGCGGATCCTTCAGGGAAATCTCTCAACCATTCTGACACGTTCAGAAGAATTTGCGATGGCAGAACAACGGGCACGGGAAATGCGTCAGACGATGACACGAGACCAAATACGAAAGTATGATCGTGACCATCTTGCAAAAACAATGCAACTCTATGCACTCGATTATTTTTTATGTATGGATCAAGTACTCAACGCTACCGATGATCGTGAGGAAAAAGAGAGATTCTTAAGGGAAGGCACTCGAAATCTCCCCATTCTGCGAGAAGACGCGCTTACAAACGACATGCTCACCAAGGTGGTGTATGCGATCCTCCAACCAAATCTACGGAATCAACTGATCAAGGATTTTTTGAATTACAAAACTGTCTTTAGTGAAGAAAAAAGCGTGGAGGAAATAATCCTCGCCCTGCGCCAGTACTGTCGCACTCTGCTTAAAATCAGTCTTTCACAGGGAATTCACAAAATCGAATTCGGTATTCTGTATCCATATCCAAAGGGAACATCGCTGAATGAAATCCTCACAAAACTCAACTAACGTATGGGAGAACAAGAGCCAAACGACCAAGAAAAGAAACCAGAAAACGCCCACGAGCAGCTTTCTTCGGGTTCATCGTCAAACACGGAGCAGCGTGCAAATGAATGCATTCTTCGCGCATTCAACACAGAAAGAAAAACCGAAGGATTTGATGCATTTGACCCAAGTGGATATCTCGAATTGTATTACTCAGCCCTCTTGCCAGAAGTGGCTGTCCAGCTGAAGGACCTGATTAAAAAAATCGAAACACGGGAGGGAATAAAAACGATGATCTCACTTCAGGATTTGGGACAACTGCTTATTTCAGAAAAAAAGGAACAGAATTTTGAAACACTGGAAAATTATCTCATCTATGATTTCATGATTCGAAAAGTGGTTCCACGTATCCTTCAGGATATTCCGGAAGATCATTTGCGCATTTTAGATGTCGGTGGCGGTCCTTCCATTTATCAACACATTCCCTTATTTGGCATCGCAGACACAATACGTCATGGCGAATTTCTTTCTCAAAATCGTGAGGTGGTAAAAAAATGGAAGTCCGGTGAGAAAGGTCATGAGTGGCAAACATTTTTTCAATGTTGGAAAATCTCTCAACGTCAATCGTTGGCGGAGATGGGGGGAGATCCAGAGATTAAGGCTCGTATCGAGCAAATGCTTGGAATGGAAGATACGGCACTAGAAGATATGCTCCGCGCCTCATTGACGGAGGTGATGAGTATTGACGTTTTCCGTACGGATCTCGGGATTGAGGAACAGGAATCGACACAAGATCTTTCGCACGTTTCTAGAGAAGGAAGTGTGGAGCTTCTCACATCTAATTTTTGCATCGAATCAGCGACGGCAGATATCGCGACCTGGCAAAACGGGATCAAAAATATTTCCGCACAAGTTCTTCCCGGTAAATTTCTTTCCATGACAGCGATTAGAAATGCGGAGTGGTACAAAGTTGGAGAGACACGTATGGATGCCGTCTCTATCGATGCGGATCGTCTTGCACTCGAGCTGATGTCACAGAATTTTGAAATTCTTGAACTTACGGAGTTGATCGGAACACAAGAACAAAAGGAAAAAGATGGATACGATGGAATGATTTTTGTTCTAGCAAAAAAGAAAGAAGCGCCTAAATAATCCGTGCAATGATCTCTGGTATATCCACCTCAGTCACTTCACCGAAATAGATATTCTCTGGCATAAGCGCAACCGTGATACCGGATTCACAATTACCGAGACACTGAGCGCGAGAAACACGCACAGGTAAAGCCGCTGCCTTCACAGCGGTTTTGAGTTTATGATACAGCTCGAGTGATCCTTTTTGGCCACAACAATTTGAGCCATCTTCGCGCTCATTGACGCAAACAAGGACGAGTTTTTTGTATTGGTTATCGGCGAGGCGCATATTTGTGATCCTTCATCGAATGGGTATGGGAACAACTGCGGTTGGACGTTGTTGGAGGGAACGACGGCGAACGTCCGGCGGCCCGGAAACAATGTCCAACCGCAGTTGTTCTCGCATCACACCGTCATTAAAAATTGGAGGAGTGTGCGCACAGGATGCCCGGTCGCTCCTTTTTTGGTGTAACTGTTTATGTCGCGTTCGGCAAATGCGGGTCCGGCAATATCAAGATGCGCCCAGGGAGTTTTTGGACTCACAAACTCTTGCAGAAATAAACCGGCCGTTAATGCACCACCGTAACGTCCGCCGATATTTTGTAAATCGGCGATGGAAGATTTCACCAGTTTTGCGTAATTTTTTTCCAGTGGAAGTTCCCACATTTTTTCTCCCGCTTTCTGCGCCGCACTAAAAATCTTTTTTGCGAGTTCGGGATTGTTCGACATCACACCGGTTATTTCCTCGCCGAGCGCAACGACACAGGCTCCTGTGAGTGTGGCTAAATCAATAAGATAATCGGGTTTGTATTTTTGGGCGTAGACCAACATATCCATGAGCGTAAGTCTCCCTTCCGCGTCTGTATTCAAAACTTCTACGGTTTTTTTATTCATGGCTTGCACGATATCACCCGGACGAATCGCTTTTCCGGACGGCATATTTTCGACCGGCGCAAAAATGCCATGCACCTCCACAGAGGGCGCCACTTGCGCCAGAACAGAAAATACACCGAGTACAGCCGCGGCTCCAGCCATATCAATTTTCATGGTCATCATGTGTTCTGCTGGTTTGAGCGAAAGACCTCCGGAATCAAATGTCACCGCTTTCCCAACAAGTGCGACTGATTTTTTTATTGATTTTTTGGGCTTATAGGTCAGGTGAACCATGAATGGGGGATGATCAGAACCTTGAGCGACTCCTAAAATGCCACCCGCACCCATTTTTGCCAGTTGTTCCTTGTTATAAATTTTGACACGGACGGACGGATTATTTTTCGCGAGCCCCTTCGCCACACTGACCAATTCCATGGGATGCATGTGATGAGCCGGTGCATTGACCAAATCACGCGCATACAACGTCGCGCGCGCAAAAAGTTCCCCAGTCTCCATTCCCTTTTTGGCTTGCAAAAAAATTCGGCTATCACCAGCGATCATTTCAAAAGAGGTCAGATGGACTTTTTTTGCTTTTTTGAAACGATCATAGGAATACGTCGCGAGTCGAAATGATTCTGTCATGGCCTGCGCGATCTCTTTTGGATTGAGACGTTCATCCTCCTGCGCGTGTAACACGGATACGACAGACTTCGCATTGATTTCACGAATCGCATGAAAAGAAACCGCTGTCGTTTCACGCACGGTTTCGAATGAGAGCTCTTCTTTTTTCCCCAGCCCAACACAGAGGAGTCGTTTGGCAGGAATGAGGCCTTCCGTACGTAGCAAAAGTGTCTGTCCAAGTTTACCGTGAAAATTTTCCTCACGCATGACTTTTTCAACCAAGCCATTTAAAGCCGCGGTCAAATTTTGAGGAATCCCCGTCGCTTCTTTGTTCCCTTGAAACGCGCTGACAATCAAAATATCACAAGCGGTTGTCGAGATTTCACCTTTTCGTAGAGAGAGCTTTATCATAAACAAAAAATAATTGCTTTTTAAAAGCCTACTAGACCTGTTGCCAAATAATCTTATGCCTGCAAAATGTCATATTCGGCTATAAGCTTATTTAGCAACAGGTCTACTGAATTTCTCAACTTTATTCAACACTCACGGAAAATTGATACACAACAGGAAGTGTCATCACACAAAACATCACAACAGAAATAACAAAAAACCAAAAGACACGCTCTCGCCAATGCGCGCAATCTTTTCCCCGCCACAACAGCGAAAAAAGAACAACAAACAAGCAGTAGGCGACCAGTGAACGAAGATACATGCCACTGATGGGACCGACTTCATTTGAAAGAGTGAACACATCGCGCACCCACGCACTGCGATGGACGAGAAGATTGGCGATCCACGCGGATTGCAAAGTAAACGATCCCCCGAGTAGAGCAGAGAGCGCGAGTGATTCGTGAATGCGGTGAAAAAATCGAGGAAGCATAAAATTAAATCATCGATTCAAGTGCGATGAGCAATACGCAGGCAAAACTCAGCCAAAGAGATACGGTAACGGATCGGCGATAGATGCTCGCGTGTTTGTCTGCAATGTTTTTTCCATACACAAAGAGAATGACAACGGCTGTGCTCAGAAGAATAAATGGCAGTTGAATGAGCAGATATCGATGGGAGGCTAAGAGTTCTGATAGATCCGTAAACTCTCCAAGGACAGAAACGGTACGGTCTCCCGAAAGATCTATAATCACGATACTCAAAAGAAGCAGGAGAATCCCAACACTACCCGCGATGAGAGCTGGAAAAAGTTTCGGATTGGATTTTAGGAGAAGTGAAAGCACAAGCACAACGCCAAATAAAAACAGTAACAAACCGATTAAGATAATTCCCGCATCCGGCAGAATCGCTTTGATCAATGATCCCTCTGTAAAAAAAACCGCTTGCATATTGACTTCATGATATCATAGTCGTATCATCTCCTCTACTAGCTTCTTTAACTTCCCCAGCCTCTCTAACTTCCCTCTCTATGCCCGGTAAACGAAAACAGGTTCGCACACAGTGGAAAAAAGACCGTAAGGTGCAACTCTCAAACAGCCGTAAACAGAAAGCTATTCGACTCACCAAAAAAACATCCGTTGCGTAAACGGATGTTTTTTACTGTTTGACCGTTTGCACGGTGATTCGTTTTCCACGCACGACAACATCTCGAAGCGTAGACATTCCATCTGGAGAAATTTTTGTTGTGTAGGTTCCATCCATCGCGGGATCAAGTCCCATGCCGTATTTCACAAATGAAAACATCGGCGCCACAGACCAGGATTGCGCGTTACCCGCGGAACCGTCAACAGGAGAAACAAACTCGGGAAGTCGCAGACCTTTTTTTCGTTTTTCGTTAAAAACAACCCACCATCTTATCAGTGGATATTTCCAATCCGCATTGCCGTATTTGAGTCTAGCTCCCGCGTTCATCGCATCCAAAAATGGCCAATCGGTCATATTTTGATAGGAATACGGTCGCGCATCCGGATACGCCGGATACACATTCACAACTCCCCAATCTCCATAGGCCAAATTTCTATTGTGTCTGGTTTCAAGATCGCGTAAACGATCGAAAAATGCATCACGATGTTCTGGCTCAATGATATCGTACAACGCGGCAAGCGACGATTCGTTCGTTAAGCGATCAACGCAAGTATTTCCTTCACATCGTTCAAAATAGGAATTCTGTTCTTCATTCCATAATCGATCGTTGATCTGAAAACGAATTGTTTCAAATAAACGATCATAATTTTTTTCTTCCCCTTTATTTCCCATCACGCGCGCAAGCTGTCCCATCTGCCTGATCGCGTGCGCATAGAGCACCACGTTCGAGATCACCTCCCCACCGCGTGGAATGGTGTCCGCCCAATCTTGCAGAGATCCTTCCGGTTTATCCGGAAGAAGATTCGCATCACGATCCAACGAATCCAGATGCGTGAGAATGGATTGTAAGAGCGTGTAAATTGTTTTTCCATTGACAGATTCTCTTAAAATCGCGCGATCACCCGTGAAGCGGATGTAATCAGAAACGAGCATGATGAAATACGGACCGGAATCATAATGATCGAGCCAAAGGGGAATCATTGCATCCGCAGGATCAACGGGAATCGCGCTTGGAACGGAACCGTTGTCTCCAATGCCTCGCGCAAGCAGTAAAATTTGATCACGAATAACAAAAGGTTCAATCATAAGCAACATTCCTGAGGACCAATACGTATCACGATAGTACACGCGAGGAGGTTGTTCATAACGCGGACCCGCACTCACATAACGCGTTCCGTTTTTTGACACGCGGACAGAAGAAATGGCGACATCGACGGATTCGTCAAACATTCTTTCTAAAACCGGATCATCTGTGTCAAGCGTGGGACGATGAATCGTTTTATCGACCGTCACAAGTGGAGTCATTTTTGCAGATCCACTGGAAGCAACGCCCACGAGCTGTGAATCAGAAACACGCAACACCTTTGCCCACTCACTGCCTATTTTAAGTCCTGTTTTCCCATTACTGTTTAAGAAATTTTTTCCCTGAACAAAAAAAAGCGTCTGGCACGTTTGCGACGTCTGACACAGACTGGAAGTTTTCACACTCGTGACACGTGGATTTAAAAAATCCACCTGCTCAGCCGCAAGTGACACGTGGGGAAACAGGAACAAAAAAAGAAAGAAAAACCCAAGTCGCATACTTGAGCCAAGTATACTTGATTGATAGAATGGCCTCAACTATGCCACTCCTCATTCGCTTCCGGATTCCGCTTACGCTCGTGCTGTTGATCAGCGCCGTCATTCTTGTTCCACTCATTGAACAATGGCTTCCGCATGCACGCACAATCTTTCTTTCCGTCTTGATCTTTTGTGCCATTCTTGCGCTCGTCGCACGCGCGTGGATCGATGTCATCTTGGTGGGAATCGTACTCCTCGTAATCATGATCTCTCATCAAACCCTCATCGCACTTTCTGGACTCATGGCTTATCTCGGACTTCACCTCGTTCTTCTCATTGGGCCATGGACACGTTTCTTGCCTCGCTTGGTTTGGCTTTACAAATACCGCCGTCATCTTGGTGTGAGTGTCTTCCTTCTCGCACTGACACATGCCTCGCTGATTTTTTCAACTTATTTTTCTTACGATCTGACAGTGATTCTGACCTACGTGCTGCCGATGTTTGGACTGACTGCCTTATTGATCATGGCCGCGCTTGCCATCACCTCCTCGGACAAAATTCAAAAACACTTTCGCCTGTGGCACTTTGAAACGCTTCATCTTTCCCTTCTCGTGCTCTATGCCAGTTTTCTTGCTTATTTTTTTTCAAAGATAGGAGATTCTCTAAACATCTGGCAGCGTCTCATCCTCGTCGCGATTCTCCTGTACGGGCTTCTCATGTCACCCTCTGCACTGCCAAAGAGATTCTTGCGCTTCGTGAACGGTTGGAAACAACTTCATCTCCTCATCTACGCCGCTTATTTTTCGGTATTGACACATGTCTGGATGGCACGTGTCTCATCAGAAGACTTGCCAAAACGTCTCCTCTTTCTTGTACTGGCCGCTTTGGTCATTGGTTCGCATCTCGTCGGCTGGATCGTGTTTTTTGTGAAGCGCTATAAGGAAAATAAGAAAATTTTTGAATCCACGATTCATGAAGGAAAAAAATATTACCATGTGGGAAAAATGACTGATTTTCAAGAAGGGATCGGGAAAAAAATCACCATCGAAAAAACAGAGCTCGCTCTGTTTAAACACGAAGGGAAAATTTTTGCGATAGACAATCGCTGTCCTCATCAAGGAGGATCACTCAGTGAAGGCCGGATCAATAATGGCTTTGTGGAATGTCCGTGGCATCAGTATCAATTCAGTGTGTTGGATGGAAAAGGACCGGCAGGCTACGAGGATTCTGTTCCATTTCATCCTGTGTTGATTGAAAATGGTCACGTCTTTGTCCATGTTATCTCAGAATCCCCTCAAGGATGTGCTCGCCGGGACTGCTGTTCGCGTCGTCAGGCTCAAGCGTAAGCACAAAAAAATCATGATCACGTAAATCCTCCGTTGAAAAAAACACGAGGCCGTGACCTTTTTCAACGGCGCGTGCAACACCGGCATTTACCACACTCATCTTTTCCCCACGACGAATGAGCCATCCCTCATAGACATATCCCGTTTGTGGCTCAGAAAGATTTCCAAGTTGCGCAACGAGTGTGAATTCACCTTTTTTGAATTGTGTAAACGCGAGACCAAAACTTTCCCCGCCCGTCACATCCGCGAGAGCCGCGCTCATCCATCCGGAAAAGTCTTTTTTTAAATAAGATTCCACATCTGATGGAAATGTCCCGCTGACAGTTCTCAGAATCGCCGCGTCCGTCATGCGAAGTTTCTCTTCATCTGTCATGATAAGCCCATTCTGCCTTGCCTCAAATAAAATAGCCTGGCGATCGATCACGGGAATTTCGCTTTTGGAATCAGAGGAGGGTTTTGAACCGCATCCAAAACCGATAAGAGCCACAACACACAGAGCTGAAAAAAGAGATCGTTTCATAGGCGGCGACAGTATAGCACAACGTCTTTTTTTGAAAAACACGAAACCTGGTTTTGGACGAAGTGCCTATTTTACAGCCTTCTGTCCAAAACCAGGTTTCGGGATTATCAACACCGTTAAGCTTCAGAGGATAAACTCGAGAGTCTTCGGATATGCACCCTCCGTCGCTCTGCGAGCTATGGAGGGTTATTACTCTTTTATTTTTTTATTTATGGAGAATAAAAAAAGCAGGTGCAAACCTGTGAAAAGAAGTGTGGTGAAATCAGGCCTTTTGGCCCGCTTCCTTGATGAGCTCGATCTGCTCGTCGCCCGTGAGGACGACCGTTGCCGCCGCTTGACGACCGTTCAACATGACTGTTTCCCTTCCACCGAATCCGATGATTTCCTTGATGTACGGATCGGCGAGAACCTGCGCGATGGTGTGGCCCTTCATGACCTGAAATTCCTGCGTCGTCGGGCCGAAGCTCACGGTCACGGTGATCAGATTGTTGACCGGTTCGGGCGTGGGAGTCATGGGCTGGTCCTGTCCGTGCAGTAGAACGACGTTGTCCACACGATCCTGTGCGGGATCTCTCATCTTTCTCTCTCCTTACGTGTTGCGGAGCACGGGTCGTTGTGCTCCGGTTTTGAGGTCAAAGTACACTTCGTTGTAGGTCACGCCTTTCTCAGTCACCGCCCAAAACGCACAGAGCATCTCGGTGGCGACTTTGAGATTGGCGAAGATCAGTTGCGGCGTTCCTGTGGCAGCAAGTTGCATACAGTCGAGTTCTGCAGGATTTTTGTCCTTTGGAAACTCGATTTCTGGATGCAAATGCGTAAGCGGGACAGTGAAATTCTTCCCACTGCGACGAATGTACACCTGAACGTTTCCGTCGTCAAAGTCATTTCCGCCGGAAATGAGCGTCACATCACTCAGTGTTCCGCAATGGTCTGACAACAGTTTTCGCGACGCGTGGTTATCCACACCACAGAAAACGATGTCCCCTTCTTTGATAAAAACGAAAACGTTGTCTTGCGTGAGAAAGCGTGGCTTGGCTTCGATCGTCAGTTGTGTAAACTCTGCCTGCGCTTGAGCAGCCGTGACTTCAGCTTTGTTGCCAATCTGTGCAAATACCTGTCGTTCAGCATTGCGAGGCTCGAAGTTGTCGCCATCAATGAGGACGACTTGCGTAGTTGGCGACTTATAGGTGAGATATTGGCAGAGGACAGGCGCAAGGCGCGTCCCTACACCTCCGAGTCCGACAATGACAACGCGATCAATCTTCATTCAACGGTTCCTTTTTGCCGAGTAGACGATCAACAATGCCTCGTTTCTTCTTCGTTGACTTTTTAACGATGGGAATCTCTCCGTCCTTTGGAGTCACCGTTTCCCACGGAGGTGGTTTTGATTTTCTATCCTGTGGAGTCAATTGGAAACGTGAATCGAAGGTGGGGTATGCATCCGTGATGAGAGCGGCGCCAGCCTGATCGCTTGGACGCATTGGTAATGGCGAAGGTTTGATTGGGACAAAACGCACCACATCAACCGTCAGTCGGGTAAACCAGTCCTCATGAGGCGTCCAATCTCCCAAAATGTCTTTGCTCACAGAATAGTATCTCTCCGGAAACATCCATCCCTTGAATTTTTCATCGGCTTCTTTGGGAATAGGCGGAATCACTCCCTCAAGCATGATGATAGGCAGTTTGAATCTCTGACCACGGCAAACGATTTCGGCCGCCATGGTGAACTGCGGACTGCGCTGAAAACTGCCGAGCGTGACATGAATCCCATCGAACTCCGCTTCATCATGGATGTCTGTTTGCGAATGTCCCGCGCTTATGGAGCCATGAGAATGCATAGTCCCCACGCAACGATATCCAGCCAAGCGCTCATCCATTTCGTATTTCACGTACGCTCTGGAAACGTGCTGAATGGGAACCGTGAATGCCCAGCCATACTCTTTGCTGTAATGTAAGAGAACGGCTGCCTCAGTCGAATGTCTCTTAAATACCGCTTCGAAAAAAGTAAATATCTCCGCAAACACTCTGGCACCGATGGGCGGCAGAAGAACCGTCGCCCGGACTTCCTCTCGCTCGAGCGCACTGAACTCCTTGACGGGAATCACCGCATCGAGCCAATCGTTTTGCACGTGCATGTGCAGGCCATTGCGTGCAACCACATAATGTGTTCCGCTTGGTGGTGCCTCAGCTCCCGGCTGTTTCACATAAACAGGCATCATTGTTTTCTTCCTCCCTTAACCCAATCTTCCATTCAGTGTATCCGTAACCGCTTTTGCCAGTTGGTCCGCAAACGGCATCATAATTTCGTTAAACCGGCTCGCCGTCTTTTTTGAAACAGTTTCGAGAATCACCTCCACTTTTTCCTCCGCGCAAGCAGTGGTAATCTCTGTTTCAATGAGCGTCTTCAACTGTTCCCCAAAATTCAATTCCTCAATCGCCTTTTTGAGTCTATTTTCAAAGGCGAGTTGAGAAGTGGTGTAACTTGATGAAGTCGCGACCAGATCCAGGATGGCCTCCTGAATCGCTCCGCTGATTCTCACACTAAGCTCCGCAACGTAATGCTCAAGTTTGGTCAGCGCGCGACGGGCGTCGAACTGAGCCCCCGGTCGCTTGATGTCCGCGATGAGCGCTTCGATGGTGAGAGGAGATTTGATCCACTTCGTTTTCAGAATAAATCCAGGATCCTTGAGCGATAGGTCTCTCCACATCCTCACCGAGAAGTTTTCCATCCGATCGGTTTGCGTGCGATAGTGCTCTCGCCAATGCAGAGTCAAAAATCGACTTTCCCAAAATACTTTTTGCGTAGATGTCGCAATAAGCGCAGGTGCTCCTTTCGCCACTGTTGGTCCCGGAAAACAAACGTATTGTTTTGCTCTGAGTCCAGAAATATGACCATGAGCTTCCATAATATCTGGCAGGGTTGGAATAAACAGCTCATCTGTAAGTTTCGTCAGTGGTTCATTTCTGAAAAAAACTTGCAGGAGATGAAATCCGCCTTGTTGAAGATAAAGCACAAACACGACGTAAGGGAACGAAAGAGTTCGTCGTTCTTCATCCCAAAAAATCGTTCGCACGCGAGGTGATTCTTCGATCACATAGAGTGAAAGTGGATCGCCTTCGTACACAAACCGTGTGCCATGCGGAAGCGCGAGTTTCTCTGGATGCACTGCCACGCCAACTTCTTCACGCGCGTACGCGAGCATTTGCGCAAGCGTTTTTTTCACCGCTCGTTCAAAGCTCTCCCTACCCACCTTTCCGATCGTTTCGATCAGATCGCGATGGACAGACTGAATCGCCGTTCGACCCGTTTGCAAAAGCGCGGAAGGAACGGATTCGCTCCCACTCACAAGAATATTGACATCTCTATTGAATCTCGTGCGGATGCGAGCCGCACGTGTTGCGGCACTTCGCTTGATACCCTCTTGGATTTCCCGTGTCGATTGATCAGCAAGCGCCACCAAATTTTGAGACGCACTGTTTACCTGCCCAGTCATCAGTTGAGGAATGTCCATTTCCTCCAGCGACTCCAGGACAAGTCGTGGAATCACGTACCAAATCCATCCTTGATGGACGACTCGATAGCGTTTGAACTTTCGACCATCACCATCAAGTGGAACAATGACGATCCGTAGAAGCCGAAGTAAAGCGGCGAATTTGTCGAGTAATTTTTCTCGCAGATACGTAAGCAATTTCCCTCCTGTATTCCTCGTTCAATTGTAAAGGAACTAAACAATAACCTACGGGAACTGCGGGTTTTGTCAAGATGAGACAATCGTTCTTCCCATACGCGCACTGATAATCTGACCTAGTAAGCCTACAACAAAAATTGTGCTGAGATAGATTTGCAACATCAATTCAAATGAGGCGGGCACACGTCCTCCAAACGCATGGAGAATAAAAACGGTATACCAAGAAACAAGCGAGATAGGTCCAAGAAGAAACACGAGTTTGCGTATATGGACAAGTTCTCCCTCCTGATGTTCGTGAGGAAGACGATTCTGAATTTGTAAAAACTTTGGCGTGACAAACAGATTCAGCATGGCGCCATTGATGACAACCACTCCCATCACAAGACAGGTGAGTAAAAATGTTGGATTTTGTTTCCACGATTCAAACGCGGGCAAATACATCCCGAGTCCGGTCATGAGAATAATGCCGATCGCGAGCCAAATAACTTGCGAGAACGTATGCAACATCTCAGACTCCAATTCTGAAATACGCGAGTCTCGTAAAAATTTAAAGAAAAAAACATCGGCGAGTGTGGAGGCTCCCAGACCGATGGCAAGACCCAGTATGTGCAAAAGACTGATCGGAAACGCCGCATACGAAAGAAATGGAATGAGTGTCCCAACGGAACTCACAAACGAAAAAAGAAAAATACACAGTGTGAGAGTGGCGGAAATAAGACACCACGTACAAAGTTTACGAAGAGTAACGACTTGGATGAACGTCAAGTAAAAAGAAAATAAAAGAGCAAATGTTGAAACGAACATGAGTGGAACAGACAGAAATCCATCGAATTCCGGAAACATTCCGCGCACGCCATAACCGATTGCGATCACGGCGTAATATGCCATGCCCAATAGTTCCACCGGAAATCCTAAAAACCGAGAGTAATTGCTATGAACCACTTCTGAACAGCTTCCTCGCAAGGGACAAATAAAATGTTCTGTCTTGCGACGTTTCTTATGAGCGATGTAGGTTGAAAGGAGAAATCCCGAAAAACCGAGAAAAATGTTTGCAATGAAGAGGGACATATATCTACTCACGCTTCGTAAACTCTAACGCGGCGGAATTAATACAAAATCGTTTTTTTGTTTTCGTTGGACCGTCGTTAAACAGATGGCCTAAATGTCCACCACATGCCTTGCACATAACTTCGGTACGACGCATGCCACCACTTGTATCTTCTTTCAATTCCACTGCATCTGAGCCAGCGACACGATCAAAACTTGGCCATCCAGAACCGGAATCAAACTTTGCCTCTGAAGCGAACAGCTCTGCACCACATCCTGCACAGTGATACATCCCGTCCTGTGTCTGATGAACATAAACGCCTGAAAACGGCGCCTCTGTTCCTTTCTCGCGAAGAATGTGATGTTGTTCATCTGTGAGTTGTCGAGGATTCATACAGATGAAATTCTATCATAAAATAATCTTCTGGTCTTTTTTCTCCTATTTGTTAAGATTATTTGGCAACAGGTCTATTGATCAAATCAATTTTTATGATTCCTACGAGCAAATCTGTCATCGAGCAGCTTTTACATCCCGCAGATATTCAACTTAACGGCTCTCGTCCTTGGGACATTCACGTTCACGATGAGCGACTTTACTCGCGTGTGTTGACGAATGGTTCACTCGGATTTGGGGAAGCCTTTATGGACGGCTGGTGGGATTCCCCTGCCCTCGATCAGATGTTTACGCGCTTATTTACTGCGGGCATCCAAAACAACGTGAAACCCTGGAGGACACTCGTCCCCGTTTTATCCGCTCACATTTTTAATTTCCAAAACAGCGCGAGGGCATTTCAAATTGGGGAACAGCATTACGATATCGGCAACGATTTGTATCAAAAAATGCTCGATGCACGAATGGTGTACACGTGTGGCTATTGGAAAAACGCCAAAACACTTGATGACGCACAGGAAGCAAAGCTCGATTTAGTTTGTCAAAAAATTGGACTACACGCAGGAATGACTGTTCTTGATATCGGATGTGGTTGGGGAAGTTTTGCAAAATTCGCCGCGGAAAAATATGGGGCAAAAGTTACAGGTATAACTGTTTCCAAGGAACAGGTAGCTCTTGCGCAAAAAAGATGTGCGGGTTTGCCTGTTGAAATACAACTCCAAGACTATCGAGAAATCACAGGGACGTTTGATCGCGTGATCTCACTTGGCATGTTTGAACATGTGGGTGTAAAAAATTACGATACGTACATGCAGGTTGTGCGTCGTGTGCTTTGTGACCACGGACTTTTTCTCCTTCATACGATTGGCGGAAATACATCAGTGCACAGCAATGATCCGTGGATCGAAAAATATATTTTTCCAAATTCGATGTTACCCTCTGCCAACCAAATCGCTTACGCAAGCGAAGGATATTTTGTGATGGAGGATTGGCATAATTTTGGTTCTGATTATGACAAAACACTCATGGCCTGGCACACAAATTTTTCAAACGCCTGGCCAGAACTGGAAAAAAAATACGGTGAACGTTTTGGCCGCATGTGGAATTTTTATCTTCTCTCCTGCGCGGCCAGTTTTCGTGCGCGGACAAATCAACTGTGGCAGATCGTTTTTTCAAAGGACGGAGTGATTGACGGATATCACTGCATGCGCTAGTTTTGTACTCAGACCGCTCTTTGACTTACCACCAACCGGAGAACCGCATGGATGTGATTGTTGTCAATCCACTCGCCACGCGCCTCCGAAAAAATAGGCGCATCCGAAACCAAATCCACACGCAGTTCGATCAGTGTGCAACAATCATTGATGAGGACGCCACACGGCGAGTCCTATCGGTACTCGATGGACTTGCCGCACGCGAAACGATCCATCGAATTTTCATCGTGGGAGGTGATGGCACGTTCAACGATATTCTCAACTGGATTGTTCAACAGCCACTACGTGAACAGCCAGCGATGATGTCTGTTGGTGGAGGACAATTCTGCTACATGGCACGCTATCATGGTTTTTCTTCAAGCGATCCTATCAAAAATCTCAAAGGATTATTTGATGGAAGCATTGCGACAACGATTCAACCGTGGCGACCCCTTTATGTCCAGAATACAACCAGTGGCGAAAATTTCCACGCAGCGGTTCTCGCAAATGGTGTCGTCTCAGACGTGCAGAAATGGTACGAAGCGAATGGAAAAGGAGGACGCCTCAAGGTGCTTTGGATCAGCTGTTTAGCCGCCTTGTCAGTGAGTTCACAGTGGCTCCGTCGTGTCATCGGACGCATTAAAGGCGCAAGCGGCACCGTGAGTCTGGATGGGAAAAGAGAGGGATATACATTCTATGCCGGTGTCGTCATGAGCGCGATCCCTGAACTCATGGCCTCCTGCAGGCCATTTCACGGAAAGGCAACAGAAAAAACCTTCTACACGCTCACTTATTGGGGTGGATTGATGAGCCTTGTCTTTGCGGCTCCTTTTCTCTGGTTTGGAAAGACACCGTTTTGGGTTCAATCCTCCATCAAAAACCATCCTGTTCTAAGAGCAGAGTTTACAACAAACGATGATGAACTCCTTGTTGATGGAGATTTACATCGTCTCGTCGTCAATATTCGCGAAGCAAAAGGTCCTCGCCATCAAGTGAGGGTCCGGTCTGGATCCCCGCTCCCACTTCTGATGGTAACGCACTAAGGAGACCTCTAATCATCTCACACTCCCGAGCACTCCTAAGCTCGGTTTTTTTGTAAAAAAAGAGGGCATGTCGTTGCCCTACTTGCCGAAGAAACCGGGTGTCTTTTGCTTGCACCCTCCTGTCGTGTCGAGAATGGAACCGTTGTCGCACTCGAGATTCTGCGTCACTGGTGGCGAATCCGATGTCAGCTTGACGTTGGCCGTGCAGGAGATGTACCCATCCTCATCGGAGTCGGACTCCGTACAGCTTCCGCCGATGTAAGTCCACCCCATCTCCTTGGCGTACTGCTTCATCGCGTCTTCGGCCGCGCTCTTGGAGCCACGTCCGCATCCCCACAAAGCCAGCGCAACAAAGACCACAACGCACACGCACTTTTTCATCTCATCCTCCTTCTCAGTTTTCTCATGAAGCGCTCTCCTATTTATTCTCGGCTTTGGGATCCATCCGTGTCACGATTCTTTCAAAAACCAACTCTTTTGTCAATAAAAAAGTGGCCTCCACCTACATTCCTCGCCAAAATCCTTTAAATAGACTACACTCAAACCATTATGGATACATTTTACGGCCTCGGCATCGCCCCGGGCATTCTCGAACAGCTTGAAAAATTGTCGTATACAAAGCCAACACCGATTCAACATCAAGCCATTCCGCCCGCCATCAAAGGCGAAGATTTGATTGGAATCGCACAAACAGGCACAGGAAAAACCCTTGCGTTTTCGATTCCGATGCTCCAACGTTTAAGCGCGACAAAAGGGATGGGACTCGTGCTTTTACCAACACGTGAACTTGCTCTTCAGGTTGATGAAGTCGTTCAAAAAATTGGACGTGGATTTGGTCTGCGTACAGCGATCCTCATCGGCGGGGCTTCCATGCAACCACAAATCCGTTCCATTCGCGCCAAGCCTCATGTCATCATCGCCACTCCAGGACGCTTGCTCGATCATCTCACACAACGAACGCTTACGCTCGATCGTGTGAATACGCTCGTATTAGACGAAGCGGATCGCATGCTCGACATGGGATTCAAACCACAGATTGAAAAAATTCTCGCTGTTGTACCGAAAGATCGCCAAACACTTTTATTCTCTGCCACAATGCCGGAGGATATCGCAAAAATTGCGCGCAATCATATGAAAGCGCCAACACGTGTGGAAGTGGAACGTGCCGGAACTGCGGCTCAAAATGTGGAGCAAGAAGTGTTCATTGTTGCGAAATCCGATAAAATTCGTTTGCTCTCTGAACTACTCAAACAATATCAAGGATCCGTGCTTGTTTTCAGCCGAACAAAACATGGAGCAAAAAAAATTGCACAGAGCGTGAGAGGGATGGGCCACACATCTGCAGAACTTCATTCCAACAAATCACTCGCACAACGAAAGATGGCACTTGGTGGATTCAAGTCTGGAGAGTTTCGCGTGCTTGTTGCCACCGATATTGCCGCGCGTGGCATTGATGTCAAAGAAATTGAACTCGTCCTCAACTACGATCTCCCAGATGCCGCAGAAGATTATGTCCATCGCATTGGTCGAACAGGACGCGCAGGAAGCTCTGGAAAAGCCATTTCGTTTGCCTGTCCTGATCAAAAAGGAGATTTGAAATCTATCGAACGACTCATTCGAACACCACTTCCCGTGAAAGCACTGCCGGTCCTTCCAAAATTAGATCCTTCGATTACAAATCATACAGAAGAACGCGATCGAGGTTCAGAGCGCCCGCATCGAAGAGCGTATGGTAATAGAGCTGGAGGATCGCATGGTGGAGGACAAGGGCGGACAGGGGGAGACAAAGGCGGACATTCAAGACGATTTCCCACACGTCGCACACACAGTTAAATTCATCTGGTGGCCTTTCAAAGTTTTTGAAAGGACACAGAAACAAAAAACCGGCCGAAGCCGATTTTTTTGTTGCTTATGCGCGTGTCACGTTGACGGCGCGTGGGCCGCGGTCAGACTCTTCTGTCTCAAAAGAGACAGTCTCGCCTTCTCGCAATTCGTCAAATGAAACGACTTTGCAAGCATCAGAATGGAAGAAAAGATCCTTCGGCATTCCTTCGACGGCGATGAAGCCGAAGCCTCGATCTGTCTTGGTCTTGATTGTTCCTGTCATAGGTTTGTGTTTAGTGAATAATCTGCAAATTTCGTTGGCTGAGGGAAATTCGACAGATCTCCACATCAAGCACGTTTTGCTGAGGCAATACTAGCCTTTTTCTCAAAATCTGTCAAGCGAAGTCTTCGGAGTAGGAGAGAATTAGTGACAACAGACACAGAACTTAAGGCCATCGCTAATCCTGCAAGCTCTGGACGTAGAACGATTCCAAGTCCGATAAAAACGCGCGCGGCAATAGGGATTCCCAGCACATTGTAAAAAAGAGCGAAGAACAAATTTTGTTTAATCTTGTTCATCGTCGCGCGACTGAGATGAATCGCCGTGAGTACATCGCGCACATCGTTTTTCATAATCACGATTCCCGCGGATTCCATTGCCACATCTGTTCCGCTTGCCATAGCAACTCCCACATCGGCCTGCGCCAAAGCTGGACTGTCGTTGATTCCATCACCGACCATCATCACGCGACGTCCTTTTTCCTGAAGCGCTTTTATCTGCGCGGCTTTATCCTTTGGTAACACTTCGGAAAGAACCTGCGTGATGCCGAGCTGACTCGCGATTGCCTGTGCCGTTCTTAAATTATCTCCCGTGAGCATATACACCTCTTTTTTCATTTTTTGTAAGGCTTCCACTGCCTCACGCGCATACTCCTTTACCACGTCAGCCGCGGCGATGATGCCGATCAGCTTTCCTGCAACAGCAAGCAAGACCGCAGTCTTCCCCGCTTCCTCAAGAAGTCTCAGTGTTTGTTCGTGCGAGGAAATCTCTATGTTTTGTTGTGACATCAATCGGCGATTTCCAAGCAAACATTCCTTTCCATCCAAATAACCACGAACTCCCAAACCAGGAATAGCTTCGAAACGATCCGCGGGATGAATGGCAATCTGTTTTGACTGCGCATATGTGCAAATACTCTCAGCGAGTGGATGCTCTGACGTTTTTTCCAGACTTGCCGCCACCTGAATAACCTCCTCGTCTGTCACATCTCCAACCGCGATGACATCCGTTACTTCCGGTTTCCCTTTTGTGAGTGTGCCTGTTTTATCAAACACAATCACATCTGCTTTTGATGCCATTTCAAGCGGCTCGCCGCCTTTAATCAAAATCCCGTATTCTGCACCTTTTCCCGTTCCAACAATCACAGCTGTTGGAGTTGCCAGTCCAAGCGCACAAGGACACGCAATCACAATCACAGACACAAACGCGAGCAAGGCAAAGTTGAACTCAGCGCCAAGAACAAAAAACCAAACTAAAAACGTCACAAACGCGATCCCAATGACCGCCGGCACAAACCACGCGGAAACTCGGTCCGCATACGCTTGAATAGGCGCGCGCGAGCCTTGTGCGTCTTCAATCAACCGAATGATTTGTGAAAGTAGAGTGTCTGAGCCAACCTTTGTCGCTGTAAACTCAATGCTCCCGTTGATATTGAGTGTTCCGCCCACGACATGATCCCCCTCTTTTTTTTCGACCGGAATGCTCTCCCCTGTCATCATAGACTCATCCATACTTGTCATCCCTCGTACGATCACGCCATCAACAGGCAATTTTTCACCCGGTCGAATAACAATCGTATCTCCCACAACAACGTCTTCAATCAAACAATCAATCATTTGACCATCACGCACGACACGTGCTGTTTTTGCTTGAAGTCCCATCAACTTTTTGACAGCCTCACTCGTTTTCCCTTTCGCACGCATCTCCAGCCATTTCCCTAAAAGCACAAACGTAATAAGCAGAACACTCACTTCAAAATACACATCTAAACTACCCTTCATAAACGCAAAGACACTATAGACAAACGCCGTTGTCGTTCCAATCGCAATCAAACTATCCATGTTAAACGTTTTCATTCGCAGACTTGACCACATGCCTTTGTAAAATCCCCAACCTAAACCGAACTGAACCGGAATGGCGAGCAAAAGAGAAATCAGTCCCTCGAAAACAAAATCTGACATCATGAAATACACAAACGGGAGACTAAACCCAAGTGCGATGAGAAATCGTTTTCGCGCCGAATCTATTTGTGCCGTGCGTTTCTCTTGATCCGCCTGCCGATCGTTTTCATTTACTCCCTCTGCCCGATATCCAATGTCTTTTATCGCTTTTTGCAGAGTCTGCACACTCACCTGTTCTTCATGCACGATTCGCGCTTTTTCTGCACCATAATTCACACTCGCTTCTTTCACGCCTTGCACTTTTTGTAACGCAATCTCAATCTGGAGCGCACAACTTGCGCAGTGCATTCCATAGATGTTTAAGGATGTTGTCATCATAGAATTAGATGACGTTTAATGTTCCTCGATACATTCCCATTCCGCAACTGAACAAATAGCGTCCTGATTTTTTGGGAGTGAATGTCAACGTATTTTCTTGTTCACTCAGTGCCGTACTGACTCCTAATTTTGGAATCTGAAATACGGAACGACAGCCAGTTCCCTTTCCACTCAAATTTATCCGAACGGGAATTCCGGCTTTCACCGTAAAAACATCGCTTGGGCTGTAATAGGGATCTGTTGTGAGTAAAGACATCGCGATCGTTTGCACACCATCCACGGTTTTGACATTTGGATCGTCAATAATGGACTGAACAATTTCATAGCCGCTCGCTGATTGTTTCAGTGGAATCTCTGGCGTGACGATACCTGCCAAAGCCAACCCATTTTGAATATTCCACAGACCAAGCACAATGACAACGGCGCCGGAAAATTGAAAAAAGAATTTTCCCGCTTTGCCTTTCAGAGCACGAGAAGCCCATCCGAGTGCGAGTAGTGCAGGAATGGTTCCAATCGCAAATCCCAAAAGCAACAATCCACTTTCCATCGCACTGCCTGTTGTGAGTGCGTACACTTGGAGCATCTGTGTGAATCCACACGGTAAAAAGAACGTGGCGGCACCAAGCGAAAATGGCGCGAGTGGATGCGTACTTCCGTCAGCCTTAACAATGCGACGACTGAGTGATTTTGGCATGGTTGGAATTAATTTCTTCAACCATTTTGGTGTGATGTGAAGCATTTCAAGACCCATCAGGAACATGTAGAGTGCGGCGAAAATGATGAGTCCACCGGTGATAAGTGGTGAAAAGAAAAACGAAGATCCGATCCAGCCAATGAACGATCCAAACAACCCGTAACCAATCACGCGACCGACAACGAATAAAATAACTGGTCGCATGCGGCCCTCAAACTTCGAAGCAGTGGAAAGCAACAAGCCTCCGGTCACTGCCAAACAAGATGACGTCCCTGCGACAAGCCCCATCACCATCGCCGCGACAAAAGAAAGTGAGGTTGGCATGACTGCTGTTTGTGTGATCAATCCTAACTTTTGAAAGAGCACACCGACAAGAAAAACAAGTGCGAATAAACCAAGCAATCGCATTAGAGATGGACGTTTTGGAACTTCACAGGAGATTTGAGTTTGATTCATACAAAATTTTAAAAATAAAAACAAGGCATGTTACAGAAACATGAATCACTTAATCTAAAATCACAACCGTTGAAAGTTTTTGATGAAGCAGAAATGGTTGAAGTGCCTGTCGCCAACGTTGACGCGAACGTTGAGTGGATAGATGCGTTTTGAATCGCGCGACAGAAAGAAAATTGAAAACGACGACGAATCCAAACAAAAGGATGGAAGGTGAATTTGTCACAGGACTCACGGAAGAAAGACAGTGTGTGACACATTCAATGTTCGTAGAATGATCCATCTGATCGTTCATTCCAAATAAAGAAAGACTTGCGTAGGTCGAAACCAGCAGGATAAACGAGATGATTGTGCTGTATATCAAGAACTGTTTCATGAATCAAGTATATCAGAGGCATTCTCTGGGCGAAAGTAGAAGCAAAATGGGGTCAGGCCTTCGATCGTCGATTTTGACTTGTCAAAATCGACGATCGAAGGCCTGACCCCATAAAAAAACGACCCGTCGGAGTACAATCCATTTTCTTTTACCGATGTATCTCATCTTTTGCACCAATGGTATACTGAAATTTCTATGAAGCCATTCCCCGCTCCTCTTCCGCTCAAAAAATTGATCGGTCCAAGTTTTATTATTTTGGCGCTTGGTCTTGGATCCGGTGAAGTGATTCTCTGGCCGTATCTTGCATCTAACTACGGACTCGGAATCGCGTGGGGAGCACTCCTTGGTATCACGTTTCAATTCTTCATCAACATGGAGATTGAACGATACGCGCTCGTGAAGGGTGAAAGTGTATTTGTGGGGATTGCAAAACTTTGGCGCGGCGCTCCGTATTGGTTTATCGTTTCAACCTTCATTGGATTTGGTCTTCCTGGGATCATCGCCATTTCCGCGCAGGTGTTTTCAACTTTACTCGGGATACAATCATTTGAATGGATAGCCGTTGTCTTCTTGATCATCATCGGCCTCATCCTCAGTTGTGGAAAAACCGTTTACGGTCTGATGGAAAAACTCACGCGCACGATTTTATTGATTGGTGTTCCGTTTGTTTTTCTTCTTGCGCTCACTCTCAGTTCAAAAACAGATTGGACAGCACTCGCCGCTGGTATGATCGGCATGGGAGATGGTTATCGTTTTTTTCCAGACGGCATTGTGCTCGCAACCTTTTTTGCCGCATTCGCCTATTCCGGTGCTGGTGGAAATCTCAATCTCACACAATCCATCTACATCAAAGAAAAAGGATATGGGATGGGAAAATACGCACAACGAATCAGTGGATTATTTCAACATAAAAAAGCGGCGCAACAGATTCATTTGGAAGGAGTAGATTTCACTGAAACAGAACAGTCGCGTAAGAATTTCTCGCTCTGGTGGCGACAAATTAATATCGAACATGGTTTGATTTTTTGGTTTATCGGCGCGCTTTCTATCATGCTCCTCATGCTTCTTTCCTACACAACGACTTATCACACATACGAAAACGGTCAAGGAATTCAATTTATCTTGAATGAGGCGACGATGATTGGTTCTCGACTTTTTCCTGCTGTTGGTTCTGCATTTTTGCTCATTGTGTCTGTCATGTTGTTTCAAACTCAACTTGGCGTTCTGGATTCAACCTCACGCATCATGTCCGAAAACGCCGCCCTCGCTTACATGAAACGAAAAGGAACAACAACGGTTCCTCTTTCAAAAATCTATTTCTGGTTTGTATGGGCACAAATTCTGTTTGGCAGTGTTCTCATTCTCCTTCATGTTTCCGAACCTAAAACACTTCTCATTCTTGGCGCTTGTCTCAATGCCGTTGCTATGTTCGTTCACGTCGGATTGGTTTCCGTTTTAAACCACCTTGCCCTCCCAAAATTTTTTCGTCCTGAATTATGGCGTAAACTCATCCTCGCCATCATTTTCCTCTTTTTTGGATGTTTCAGCGCGTACATCGTCATGAATAAATTGTTCTAGCTCTGCCATTACCAACACCGGGTGTGGCATTGCCATTTGCCACACCCGGTGTTGGTAATGTCTAGTGATCTCCGACAAAAGCAAACTGTCTGTGAATCCATAGGGTTCCTCCCGTGATGAACAGACAGCTTGCTTTTGTCGGAGATCAATGTAAACGTTGATAATGTAAACGGAGATCATTGACGCGACGGCTCAATGCAATTATACTCTCGCGATACACTTCTATGAGTACACCTGGAAACGTCATCCTGCGCTTTGACAAGGTCACATTTGAATATCTTGAAGATAAACCTCAGCTTGTTGAGGCGAGTTTTTCTGTTCGTGAAAATACCAAACTCACGCTCATGGGACAAAACGGTGCGGGTAAGACAACGATTTTCCAGTTGATTCTTGGTTATGTCAAACCAAAAGCCGGCACGATCTCGATTCAACAAGGCGTCAAAATAGGAATCGCCAATCAAGTCATGAAACGGGAGTATCTTCCACTCACGGTTGCGCAGTATTTCGCAACCGCGTTTGGATCGGATGTTCCACGCAATCTCCCAGCGCTTATTGATTCAGCACTCGAGGCCGTCAACTATCACATCCCGCAGGAAAAAATGATCAAAGATCTCTCTGGAGGACAGCAAGCACGGCTATTGCTTGCTTACGCGCTCATTCAAAAACCGGACATTCTTTTGCTTGATGAGCCGACAAACAATTTAGACGAAGAAGGCATCGGACATCTCATCACTTTTTTGATGATGTACGAAAAAACCGTAATCGTCATTTCACACGATACAGATTTTCTGAGTACATTTACTGATGGCGTCCTCTATTTGGATGTTTACGCCAAACAAGTTGATCAGTATGTCGGCGACTACTATGATGTGGTGGAAAAAATAAAAGCGCGTGTGGAATCGGAACAGATGAAAAATGCTCAACTTCTCAAACAGATTCAGGATCGCAAAGACAAAGTAAACTTCTTTGCGCATAAAGGTGGAAAGATGCGTAAGCTCGCGGCCAAGCTCAAGGAAGAAGTCACGGAAGCGGAAGAAAATATGGTGGATGTGAAACAGGATGATCGAACAATTACTCGATTCACCATTGATTCAGAGCCGTATCCAAAACCGCATGTGACTCTCACGTCTGTGGGAATCATGCTCAATCACAAACCGGTTCATCGCGAAGTGAATTATATTTTGCGTCGTGGTGACCGCTTGCTCATCAAGGGTCCAAACGGAATAGGAAAAACAACTCTGCTTGAACGACTTGCGACACGCACCGAAGAAGGAGCGATTATTCCGGAGGATTTGGTCGTCGGGTATTATCGTCAAGATTTTTCCGGACTGGATTTCAATCAAACGGCGTACGATTCACTGACAGAAATTATCGAAGTCGACGATAAAGAACGTGTGTATTCCACAGCCGCGCGTTTTCTTCTCACAAGCCAAATGCTCGCCGGTCCCATCGGTGCTCTCTCTGAAGGACAGAAAGCTCTGCTTTCCATCGCACGATTTATTCTGCAAAAACCTCAACTGCTTATTTTGGACGAGCCGACAAATCACGTGAATTTCCGTCATCTCCCTATCATCGCAAAAGCGCTCAATGACTATGAAGGCGCAATGATTATTGTGAGTCATGATGAAAATTTCTTGAAACAAATTGAACGTTTACAAGAACTGGATCTAGGTGATCTCAGAAAGAGATAAAAAACTTCGGCGCGCGGCCGAAGTTTTTTATCTACTCGAAGTCAATTTCCTGATGAACTTCTTTTTCTCCCGTTTCTTTTTTTGGTTTCAGCGCTTTCAAAATTTTATCCAATTTTGAATTGATGATTTCCAACTCCCGCGCAACGTCTGAATTCGATCCCGATGGAGAGACCGGTTCATCTCCATAGTCCGTCTTGCGGAAACAGTTGAAGCAGTACACGGGTTTCTCCCCTGTTGGCCGAAACGGAACCTCGCATTCCTTTCCGCATTTTTCACAAACGGATTGAAACATGCGTTTTTCCTCTCCCCCACCTCGTTCAAATCGAGCTCCCGCATCAAATCGACGTGCAGGTGCTTTGTCCTCTTTGGTAAAACAGTTCGAGCAGAAAACAGGTTTTTTTCCATTTGGCTTAAACGGAACCTGACAGCTATTTCCACATGCTTTGCAAGTCGCACTGTGCATCGTGGCACTTCCCGTTCCTGCACGATCACTACCTCGGTCTGATCCCCCTCGACCAAATGAAGGTTTTCCAAAACTTGGTTTGCCGAAACCAGGCTTCCACGTTCCTTTTTTTTCAAATTTTTTCATAACTCCGTGAGTCTACGTTCCTTTGACAATAAAGTCAATGGAATTGAATAAATCGTGCGATTCCATTATTCTACTGATGAACTATGCCTATCCGTATCAACAAATACCTGGCCGAACGTGGAATCTGCTCGCGTCGAAAAGCGGATGCGCTTATTGACGCACGGGAGGTTTTTGTCAATGGCAAAGTCGCAGAAAAAGGCATGACGGTTTCCGGTGAGGAAGATATCCGTGTCAGTGGAAAACAGGTCACGGCACAAAAACCGGAATGTCAATATTTCGCCTTTCATAAACCGATTGGAATCATGACTTCTGTGGATCCAAACGGTCGCGACACCATCGCAACGTATTTGCATTTAAAAAAACGTCTCTTTCCCATTGGACGTTTGGACGTTGCCTCAAGTGGACTTCTTATTCTCACCAACGACGGAAATTTATCTGAAGCCATCACGCATCCAAAAGGCGATCATGAAAAAGAATACGTCGTTACGGTCGAACGAGAAATTGATGATGCGGATTTAAAAACGATGGAAACGGGCATGATGATTCTTGGATCAAAAACAAAACCAGCAAAAGTTCAACGCGTCGGAGATAATCAGTTTAAAATCATTCTCACAGAAGGACGCAATCGACAAATTCGTCGTATGTGTGAAAAACTTGGCTATGAAGTAAAAGCGCTTAAACGCATTCGCGTCATGAACATTCACTTAGGATCACTTCCTTCCGGTTTCACACGCGCGCTCACAGAAAATGAAATAAGAATATTGAAAAAAAATTCCTCCGTGGAGGAATGAGTGGTGAACTAGTCCGCGCGCGTGACGCGCAAGACTTCTTCAAGTGTTGTCAGGCCTTGCGCAAATTTTTTGAGCGCGGATTTTCGAAGCGTATGCATGCCTTCGTTCACAGCCGTGCGTTCAAGATCGCTTGCGTTTCTTCCATCTAGGATGGCGTCACGCATTTTTTTTGTGACACGCAAAAATTCATAGACAGCCACACGTCCTTTATATCCGGTCTGAGAACATTCCTGACAGCCCATGCCTTTCATTGTTTGTCCGTCTGCGTATTCCTCTTCGCTCATCCCCGCATCCAGACAAGCAGTCTTCTCCCAGATAAACGCACGACGACAATGTAAGCACGTTTTACGCACAAGTCGTTGCGCAAGTATGAGTCTGAGCGCATCGGCAAGGACATGCGCGTCCACACCCATGGTCGTCAATCGCGTAATGGTTGATGATGCGTCGTTTGTGTGGAGTGTAGAAAGAACGAGATGTCCTGTGAGTGCGGCCTGCACAGCGATTTCGGCTGTCTCAAAGTCCCGAATCTCACCGACCATAATGATATCCGGATCCTGTCGAAGAAGTGATCGCAGAACATGCGAGAAGGTTAGCCCGATCTCCGCGTTCACCTGACATTGGTTTGTGCCAGGCAGATCAATCTCGACCGGATCCTCAACCGTCGAAATATTCACCGATCCTTGGTTGAGTTCTGTGAGCGCGCTGTAAAGCGTCGTCGTTTTTCCGGAACCTGTTGGACCTGTCACAAGAACAAGACCGTTGGATTGATGAATGGCTCTACGCAGAAGTGTCAGTTCGCCTTCATCAAGACCCAATCGCGTCATGTCTGTTTGCAAACTGGATGCATCGAGAATCCGAATCACCACTTTTTCACCGTGTCGAAACGGCATCACCGACACGCGGAAATCACACACACGACCACTTGTAAACTTGAGCCTCACTTGACCGTCCTGCGGCATACGTCGCTCTGTGATATCGAGTCCCGCGATCAATTTTATTCTTGAGACAATCGCATGACGAAGTTTGTAGGAAGGTCGCATGAGCTCATGCAACATCCCATCAATGCGCAAACGAATACGAAGCAATTTTTCTGACGTCTCGATGTGAATGTCCGATGCCCCACGTCTGCCCGCTTCACTCAACAAAAGATTCACCACACGAATCACAGGCGCTTCATCAGACACTCTCTCAAGATTCTCTTCATCAACAACTTCCGCTTCAGCCCTGGACACTTCACTGTCATCTGTCTGTTCAAACCCCTGTTCGAGTGATGCTTCCGCATCGAGCCCTGTCAAACGACTGTAAAATTGTCTGCCAACTCGACTAATCTCCTCGGCATCCCCCACCACTGTTTCAATTTGCCAGCTTGTGCTGAATCTCAAGTCGTCGATGGGTCCAAGTTTGCTCGGATCACTCACTGCCACGATGGCCCTTTTCCCGTGAAGAGAAATGAGGAGCATGCCGTGCTGAGTGAGATACTCCTGAGGAACCTGCCTGAGCGCATCGTCATCAGGGGGATCAATCCGTGACAGATCAACCACGTTCATTCGATACGTCTGTGCGAGAAAATTGACCAAATCGCTTGAAGCCACCACGCCCATTTTTCTGAGCGTTTGGAAAAACGAATCTCCTGTTCGTGAGACTTCCTCTGTCACAGCTTCGAGCGTTTCTGCATCGAATAAGCCGGCTCTCACCAGATGATCCCCAATCGCTCGATTGGCAACGTCCGGCAAATGCGTGCTTGCTGAACTGACTCTCACGATTGCTCCAGAGCGACTTCCGGGTTTCTCCCCATCTTTTTGTCCCACAAAAACCTCCCTCTCTTCACCTTGAAGACAAAATCATCTAACCACATCCTTATCCGCTTGAGCAAATGCAGTCCCTATGTCAAACTATGAATGTCCTTTTCTACTCGACTACTTGACTGCTAACTACTTCATTACTTACTTATGCTTGATTACGACTCTCTTACTCCGCCCAGTGAGAAAATGTCTGTTCCTGAAACCAAGAAACGTTCACCGGATTTTTTCAAAAAGATTCTCGAGAACCACGGACTCACCCTCGGACCTGAATCCCAGGACCTTCTTGATCGGATGGCTTTGCTTGATGAACGAACGGGCACATTTGAAGATGAAACGCGTGCAAACGAATATGCGGATCAAATTTTTGCCTATCTCGGCGATTCTCACACCATTTCTGAGAATCGTTTATCTCCGGAGAAAAAACAACACATTCAACTGGCAACGCTTCTGACAGACATCGGCAAAACAGGTCCACATACAGCTAATCCGGCGGAACGCGAAGTGATCACTGCGCTATTTGCGATCACAGAAGATGTTAACGTAGGCGTGATCACACTTGGCGAATATATTGAAAGATTTTTTCCAAATGAAAAAACGCAGGCGTACATGCAAAAAGTATTGGAACCTCTCCTCGAAAAAGACAGGAATCTTTGGGAAAAGTTTCCTCATTTTTCACAAATGACGATGCGCGCTTTTTTTAATCTGCATGCCGGATGGACCTATAATATTTTGAGAGAGAATCAAGTCCCAATCGATGTCACGATGACAGCCGCGAATCATCACATGCTCGAAGGAGTCAACCCAAATAACATTCTTGATCATGAGGGAAGCATCGGTCCTGAAACCTCCATCAGCCGTCCGGTCGATCAACGTGAAATATTTGTCATTCTTCTGGATAAATATGATGCGAGACGCAATCGCGCAGTGAAACGATCTCATGAAGAAGCGATCGATTGGCTAGAAATGATAATTAAAAACAACGCTATTTTGACAGAAACATTCAAGGATAGACCAGAAATAAAGGAATTATTTCTTTCCTGTCTTCGTGACCTTGAACATGCTCTTGTCTCCACAAAAGCAATTATTTCTCCCGAAGATCAGCAACAGAAAGCGGCTTGAGCATCCATGGAAAAAATTTGTAGAGAAACAAAAGAAAAATACCAATCAAAAAAATCGCGCTGAGATATTCATGGAATAATTCAATAGCAAGCACATCCGAAACATAAGCGCCGATGAGTATAATAATGGCGATACGGATGATATTAAGAAGGAAAACAAGTCCAAGGCCACACAAAAAAACGACGATGCATTTCCAAACATGTAGTCGTCTGTTTTTTTTAAGCATGAAAATCGAGGCAAAAAAGAAAAAAATAAATGTGGCGAGTGAATAAATCCCTGCACACGTTGCGCCAACAAAGACTTGAAAATCAGCCACGCGCACACCAAACGTCTCCGGATCGATTGTTGTCTGTATCTGAATCAGTTGAAAAAATTGATCCAGCGCCTGAAGAATAATCGCGGAGAAAAATCGCCATTGATGCTGGATGAAAAAACTGGACGCAAGATACAAGCCGATTGTTCCCAAAAAAAATGCCATTTCTTTTTTGAAATGAAACGCAAATTTTTTTCCGAAGATGCCCAAAAAAAGAAAATAATTTCCCAAAATCACTTGGCCATAATAGACAACGAGCAGATGACTATTCGTTGTGAGCGAAATAGTTTCCGGCAACTTTCCAAAAAATGTGATGGGAGGAAACACAAAAAACAAAAATGCCAGAAACAGAAAAAGAAACGAGGGACGTTTGAATCGTCTGTGTGGATTGCCGGTCAATGGAAGTGCACGAATCTCATTCCACTTTAAAAAAAACAACGCGGTCAAAAAGCCAGGAAACAAAAAGAATAAAAATGCATCCTGAAGCAAAATCTGAAAATCAAAAAAGATTTTTGTATAGAAGTGATACAAACTGTTCAATCCGAAATACATCAAAAAGAACAACAACAATCGTTTGAAGTATAATTCATTTCTCATGATTTCAACCCTGAATAAACAATGCCTGCACTTCAACATCGCTCAGCGCTTTTGTGTAGAACTTCACGTTATCAATTTGACCATCGAAATACGATGAGAGACTCGAGCCTGGTTTGCCGATAAACCATGAACCACCGGCTGAAATTGATGCTTTGGCAACGGTTTTTTGCAAGACTCCATCCACAAATAATTTTGTTACTCCACCGGTGTAGTCCTGCGAGCAAACAATGTGATGCCAGGCACTATCAATTTGCGCATCGGCAAAAATACTGTATTCTTTTTGATTGGACCAAACACGACAACCGGGTTTGCCCTTATCTACATACATCTCAAACGGACCTCCGTTATTTCCACCAATGACTGTCATACGCTTTTTTGTGATGTTTGTGGTTTTAACCCACGCAGAAAGAGAAAGCGCACTCTGTGAAGTAAACGGAATGGATGTGGCTATTTGATCATTCACTCCATCAAATGTTGCCGACATATCTCCCGCTGATTTGAGTGTTTGGAAAACACCGTTCTGAGATTGAGCGTGATTTTTGTAAACAGAATCCCACACATCTCCCAGAAGTCCTGTCCATGATGTGTCGTTAAATTTATATGACGCCAACACATCAGGATCGAGTGAATCAAACGGATACTGACTCAGTGTACTACTATAAAGCGCGGAGACTTCAGATGCGGAAAGTGCTTTGCCGTACACAAATGGATGATCGATGAATCCCTTAAAATAATTCGCTGAGCTCGAACCTGGTTTTCCCATTGACCACGCGCCGCCGACTGCAATCGGTTTTCGTGCCATCGTAGCAACCTCAATACCGTTTACAGAGAGTGTTGTCGATGGACTGGCTCCAAAACGAACCACACACGCCACATGTGTCCATTGACCAACGGCTGTTGTCGGTGCGTAAAGCATGCGATCAGCTGTATCCCAAACACGACACGCCGGTTTTCCCTTATCGACATATAATTCGAGTGGACCACCACTGGTTCCGCCTAAAATCGTCATGCGTGTTTTGGCACTGTTGTCCGTTTTATACCAAGCAGAGAGTGTGATGTCGGTATCACTTGTGTACCCAATCTGTGTCTGAACAGAGTCGTCGACTCCGTCAAACAAAGCGGCTGTGTTTGAAACACCGCTCACTGGTTGAGTCGTCACACCGCCCAAAGCCGTTGCGTTGTTATTGTTAACACTTGAATCAATCACTTGCTCTTTGGCGGATGTCCAAATGGATTCTTCAAAGTTCCACTCTCCAAGTAGTGACATGTCTACTGCGGCCACAGAAGAGTAAATATTTTGTTGAGTGAAGAGTGCTGAAACGTCACTGTCTGTGAGTACCGTGTCATACAAACTGACCTGATCAATTTTTCCTTGATAAAAAGTCGCTGATAGCGAACCTGGACGACCAATCAACCAAACTCCAGCAGCCGAATCGGCAACAAAAGCTGTTGTCGCTTGAAGCACACCATCAACATAAAGTTTCGTTTGCCCAGCCCCAACATCTCTCTGACAAACGATCTGATGCCAGTCTCCGACAAATGGTTGAGTTGTATAGATGGATTTCTCACCGTTTTTCCAAACACGACATCCTGGTTTTCCGTTGTTTACGTAAACTTCAAATCCGCCACCGTTTATTCCACCAACGACGGTCATGAATTTTTTTCCGATGTTTGATGTTTTGTACCAAGCGCTAATCGCTAAGCTTTTAGATCCGTCAAATGTGAGAGGTGTTTTGATGTAATCATCAGACCCATCGAATGAACCAACGTTGCCTGTGGCGACTTCTGAGCTTGAGACAGGAGTTGCTCCACCGAATGCGGTCGCGTGATAGGTACCCGCGCTATCGAGCACGCTATTTGCTGTTGCCCATGACGTTTCGTCGAGTTTCCAGCTCGCGATTGGTGTAACCGTTTCCGTTACGGGACAATCCGTAAGTGTCGGTTTCATTTCACAAAGTGTTTGGATCGCATTGTACGCGTCTAATTTGCCGTATCCGGTTTGTCCATCCCAACCAACCGATTCAAGATCAGCAGCACTGTTGCGCAAAATCGTTCGTAGTTCGGTTGGGGTGAGTGTTGGATCAAGCGAAAGCAGAAGTGCGCCGACTCCAGAGACAAACGGTGCGGCCGCGGAAGTCCCGTCAAAAGCAGACGTGTATCCACCGCCTTTTTTTGCCGCATAAATTTCAACACCGGGCGCGACTAAATCCAAAGCACCGGACGGTTGAACACCACCATTATCAGACGATTCATAACGACTTCCCCAAGACGAGAGACCTTCGCACACACTCGAAGCCTCTTTTCTGTGACCGCATGGATTCATTGCTCCAACCGAAAGTGTTTCTGGTCGAAATGCCGGTTCGCTGATGAGAAATGGATCGGTTTGATCTGAGTTATTGTAATTTCCACGACTGGCCACAACAAGCACATTAAAAAATTCAGCGTTCAAAACAGCATTTTTCATGAGAGTACTCGTTTGACCATTGGACCCAAAGCTGAGTGAAATGATTTTTGCACCAGGAGTATCGGTGTATTCCGCTGCGTAATTGATACCAGCAGCCACAGAGCCGAAACTGCCAAATCCATTTGAATCAATGACTCGAACAGGTAAAATTTTACAGTTCCAGCAGACTCCAGCTACACCTTCAACGTTATCCCCGCTTGCCGCGGCAATACTCGCCACTGGCGTTCCGTGACCAAACGAATTGGGAGACACGTCAATCTGCGCGTTCGTATCTGCTCCAGAGACAAAGTTTTTCCCCGCGAGAAGTCGTGAGCCAAATTCAACGTGAGGATCGACACCGGAATCTAAAACAGCAATGATTGTGCTTGCACTTCCTCGCGTGATATCCCAAGCTGGTTCAATGTTAATATCTGCCCCGATGAGCCCAGCCGTTCCATTGTGAATCTGTCCCGTATTTTTCAATCCCCACTGATTCACGTAAGATGGATCATTTGGTACTGACGAGGATGCCATCAACCCATTGACCTCAGCAAATTCAAGTTGATGATAGGACTGCAACGCTTTGACAAAAGGTTTCTCTGCAAAAAAAGGCTGGAGTTTTATTTTAAACGCATTGGATAGTGTCGCAATCGAACTTGTTGGCTGAGTCAATTTCTCATAACCCATCTGAACTCGTTTTTCGTTGATGATTTGAAGCTCATACTCTTTCAACGTTTTTGGAGAGCCAACAGCGAGATCGTTTAAATACAGTGCTTTAACCGCCTCGTAACGACTTGGAAAAATCGGCTCGATGTTTTCAACAAACGAAGACTTGAAATGGAAGTTTAATGACTGATTTTCTGCTCTTGAAAAAAAACCAGTGGAAGCCGGTCCTTTTGACATGAATGATGTTTTTTCCATGAGCTCAAACGTGGCCCGTTCATTAAATGCAACAATGACTTCTCTTGAAACAGAAGTTCTTGGCTCAGGCTTATCTGTCGCGAGTGTAAACGCTTGCGCGACAGGTGAAAACAGAGAGAAGATGAGAAAACTTAAAAGGATTGGAGTGATTGATTTGCGCATCATACAAAAGCATTAAATCATAAAAACAAGTATAAAGATACCTGAATTTACTGCAAAAGTCAATGGTAAACAACGCGACTAAAAACGAAGACTTGAAGATTGCTTTTTAATCAAAGCAAACGCGGCGAATAAAGTTAAGAGATAGACATAGGTGCTAAATTCCGGCACTCCACCACCGCTCTGTGACCAACCACCACCGTCTGTGAAGAAATAAGCGGAACCTTGATTGGTTGCAGCACTAATATCATCTCCTGGGGCAGAGGCAACAATAACTCCATCTTCAGCGATACCAACACCAGCTCCGAGAATATCACCTGTAGCACCATCACTTGCTGTGAGCAAGGAATCTTGTGTCCAAGTAGTTCCAGATCTTGTGAACAAATAAAGTCTACCATTTCCAGATTCGTCGAACTGACCTTCTCGACCTACGACGAGATTGTTTCCCTGCATGTCAATATCCCCGCCAAATTTTGCACCACTTATTGCAGTTGTTGGCACAACTTTTTGTTGTTGTGTCCACGTTGTTCCGCTACGGACAAAAACATAAACCGCACCCGCATTTGTAAGTCCATCTACAGTCTTATAAGACGCTCCTACAGTGGCATAAGAACCATTAATACTTACACTCGTCCCAAATGAATCTCCCGTGGCTGCATCACTTGCGGTAATCGTTTGCTGGAGAGTCCATGAGGATCCATTCCAGAAATAAATAGTCGCTTTTCCATTACCGCCAGCTGTATTTTGTGCAGCTCCAACAATAGCGTAATCTCCGTCAATATCCACACTGATGCCAAAATTATCTCCTGCGACTACGCTTGCTGGAGCGAGGATCGTTTGTTGACTCCACGTCTCCCCAGAATCGGATGAACTAAAAGTATACGCCGTTCCGGCAAGAGAATTACCTGATGGACTGGCAGTTGGGGCGCCGACAATTGCAGTATACGTGTCAATACCGACGGAATTTCCAAAAAAATCTGAGGCAACTGCGTTGCTTGCCTTAAGAGCTGCTTTTTGTGTCCAACTCGTTCCACTTCTTTTAAAAATATATGCCTCTCCCTGATCTGTGCCACCGGTATCATCCGCATTTCTTGCTCCGACAATAATGAGAGGATCAATAATTGCAGCATCCCAACCAAAATTATCACCGCTTGCTTTATCACTTGCTTCTAGTTTTGCCTGTTGAGCAAATCCAGATCCAGCACCATTATTGTAAAATACATAAGCAGAACCGGAAGTAGCGCCAGATGGCTTATCATCACTAGAAGCACTGAGAACGGCATAATTCCCATCAATCCCAGCCGACGATCCAAACGAATCACTTGCATCTCCATCACTTGCTGTAATTTTCTGTGCTTGGCTGTACGCCGCAAAAACGATCGGAACAAAATGAAAAAAATTAATGATACATAAAAGAACAAGCGCAAAAATTTTTCGACCAGTCATAGTATATACGAAGTGAGAGGATTGTTGTCTTCTATAATAGCATACGTGGTACTTCCGTTTATCCACACAATACAATCGCTATGTGTCGTTTTTGTCAACACGTACCACGCGCGAATATCCTTCATCGCGAAATTTCGCTTTGCGGATTTATCGATATCGAATGCTTCGAGGAGCCATTGCGGCTCTGTGTGCCACTTTTCATCGATTACGTTGATCGTAAAATATCAATCCGCTCTTGATCTTTGATCCATTGTTTTTCACGCGATTCAAGCTCTCCACTCAGCTCATCCAAACGTTGTGATTTTGTTAGTTCGTCAAGCAATAAAACATTATGCTCATGCAACAATACTCGCGCCAAACAAACGCGCGCGTTCGCCGCCGCTCAAAACGTTTGTTGGTTTATCCAAATCATCGTTTCGAAATAAAAAATTTCCAGCCATCATGAGCAGTCGCTCTGCAGACGCGCTTGAAGGCGCCATGCGTGTCAGATATTCAAGAACGGTTTCCGTTTCAAGGAGTGATTTATGTGTGAGTTGATCGTAATATCCAATGTCTGCGTTATGCCACCACTTGAATGTTCCATCAAGTGGTGGCATAAGACCCGCGATCGTTTTGAGCAATGTGGATTTTCCTCGTCCATTTTCTCCAGCGATCACCAGTTTTTCCCCGCGATTAATCTCAAACGAAATATGCTTTGCAAGAGACTGCTCCGCATATCCAATCGAAAGATATTGCACACGAAGGGCGATTCCGCGAGCGGATCTGGCATAAGAGCCTGTTCATCATCTTTTTCCCGACCCCGTTTTGCCCTATTTTGGCTACAAAATTTCCAGAACTCCTCAACGTAGTCCTGACTACGTTTCGTTGTCCTGAAAATTTTTCGCTCAAAATAGTGCGAAAACGTGTCTGGAAAAAAGATGATGAACAGGCTCTAAGAAAGGAATCTATCAAAAAATTCTGATTCAGAAGCAAGTATAAAACAATCGTCGAGACTCGCAAACTCCAGACGCATGGACATATCAAAAAAAACTCGGGAATCTACGGTTTGGTTACCGAAAATTTCCCAAGCAAGTTGCCTGCTGTGAAGGCAATGGTGCCATCAAGAAGGCGTGTGAGAGAACGACCGTAGACAGGCTCGCCTGCGGTCGAAAAGGAACTGTTCAGAAATGTGGTACCAGTTTTCGTGACACCACGAACCCAGATGTCGTTGAACATTGGTCCGCTAGATACACCGATCGCAACAAACTGATTGTTTGGAAGACGCACGATGTCGTTGAACAGATCGTGATAAAGACCGCCATACAATTTGAACCAGCTCTTGGTACCGTTGCTTGTGAGTTTTAGAAGAAATCCATCACGCGCAAACCCAAGTTTTTTGTGCGTACTTCCTGCAATAACAAACCCGCCATCGTCTGTTGAAACAATTGCAGAGGCTTCCGGACTAAAACCTACTCTATGGAGTTTCTGCCACAACAGCGTTCCGTTGTCCGAGAGCTTCGCGACGAACACATGTGTGATCGCACTATCCGGTTCTTGAAAGTCCTGACTGACTTTCACTTCTCCGACCGCAATCACTCCTCCCCTGGTACGCACAATATCATGAAATCGTCCGCTTTCGTGTTGATCCACAACAGCGCTCCAAAGTGGCTGACCATCGTGACCAACACGCATCACCCACGGCAATCCCTGCAGAGATCCACTGTATGAAGAAGTCATTCCAACAGCGACAATACTGTCCTGTACAAAGCATAACGACTCCATGACATCGACGCCAGCGCCACCAAAAGTCTGTTCTGAAATCAATTCTCCGTCACTGTCGAGCAGCATGAAGAGCGCATCTGCGTAGCCATTGCCAGTAGACCATGTATGACCGACGACTTGGATTGTTCCATTTGGATACTCTCCAACCGCCCGCGCATGATCGTCCTTGTTTCCGCCATAGGATTTCTCCCAGACGACCGTTTGAGCATCTGACTTCAGTCGCGCGATGTAGATCCCATCCTGCGACCACTCGTCCGCATCATCATCGAAACTTTCCCCATCAGTTTCGACAACATTTTTACTTCCAGCGACGAGCATATCACCGTTCATCGCGGTTGTAATCTGCGACAGTTCATCGCTTGGAGATCCAAGTCCGAAGAGAGATAAAAGTACACTCACCCATTGCATAACACAGGCTCCTTTTGTGAGACAAAAAACCTCCCTCAGCCATCAGGCATAAGGGAGGTTACGTTATCTGATTTCATTACAACAAAAAAAAGGGCGAATGTCAATACATGATCTGTGGATAAACAAAATTGGGATCAGAGATAACTCCTCTTTTTATTTACCCTCGTACGCCTGTTTCAATTTCGCGATGTCGAATTTTTTCATTGGCAAAAAAGCCTGAGTGACGCGTGCCATTTGTTCGGGAGTTCCCTCAGTCATCATCTTGCCCATGATTGTCGGAACAATCTGCCAGGAGATGCCGTATCTATCCTTCAACCAGCCACACTGTTCGGACTCGGGAACCGCCGAAAGTTTTTCCCAATATGCATCAATCTCCTCTTGAGTTTCGCAATTCACGATAAAAGAAACGGCTTCGTTGAAATTGAATTCATGTTTATGTGCACTATCCATGGCGATAAACCACTGATCGAAAAGTTGAAAGTCTGTGAACATTGCTGTCCCTTCCTTATCCGGCGCTTGCTCGGCGCCATATCGAGCGATCGTACCGCGCTTCCCTTCCTTAAATACCGAAAAATAATAATCAGAAGCTTCTTCCGCCTTCCCACAAACATCACCTACAAACAAAAAAGATGGAATGATACGCGGCCGTTCCTCGCCTTCTGATTTTGTAAAAATAAGCTGCCACGAGAGCCCATACTTATCCTGCACCCAACCATAGCGCTCACTAAAAGGATACGCATCGAGCGGCATCAGCGCTTTTCCGCCGTCCATCAGTTTTTCCCACACCTCATCCAGACGGATCTTGGCGTCTTTGTCTTGTGACTGATTAAAACGAACCGTCAGTGAAAGAGAAGGATTTAATTTGAATAACGGCCCTGCACTCATTGCCATCAGGGAATAGTTTAACAACTCAAATGAAACGATATCGCAATCTCCCGACGGTGTATCATGAATCGTTGTGACGTTCGTGATTTTTGAATCTGGAAAAAGTGATGTGTAGAAATGAGCGGCTTCTTTGGCCTCTTTGTCAAACCACAGATGGGGGATGATTTTTTGCATAGGTTTCATCGTTTCATTTTACGCTTTCGATCGTCTATTGAGAATACCTTACACAGACGGACTGATCGGTTTATCTGTGCGATGAACACACCCGATCCAACAGCACGGCCGTCGCTTCCCTGCCTTGAGTTCGTTGATCGTTCTGTGCACATGTTCTTTTCGCGTATCCTCTTTTTTCACAAACGTCATCCAACAGATCCATTCGTTGCGAGCGAGTGGCGTGAGATCTTCCCACGCCAAAAGCGCCACGCGATCTGAGATAAGTTTCAATTTTAAATCGGGTGGCACGTGATGAACCGTTCCGCCGGAGATAATCTTTTGTGTCATACAAAATATTTTGTATCAGCGCTTCATTGATCCTTTGTATACAATCTTTTCCATTAACCGATATTCTTTTGTCACCACAAGCTAACATGCCTCTTTGAAAAAATAAATGGTTTTCCTTTATTTTTTACTCTCCCTCATGCCTCAGTTGTCGTTTCCACATGGCGGCATAGATCCCATTTTTTTCAAGGAGCGATTCGTGTGTGCCGTCTTCGATGAGTTTGCCGTCCTCAATCACAATGATCCGATCCATATCGGATAATGTACTAAGGCGATGTGCGACAACAATCGCCGTTTTGCCTTTCAAAATCTCCGCGAATGAGTCTTTGATGATTTGTTCGCTTTCGCTATCGAGCGCACTTGTCGCTTCGTCGAGAATAATAATTGGTGAGTTTTGAAGCACAGCTCTGGCAATGGCGATGCGCTGTTTCTGACCACCACTCAACTTCACTCCACGCTCTCCAACAATACTGTCTACGCCTTCTGGCAGTCGCTCAACAAACTTCAGTGCATGAGCAACTTTCAGTGCGTGGCGCAGATCTTCATCGGATAATTCAGTACGTGAGAGTAAAATATTTTCTTTGATGGAGGTATGGAACAACATGGGTTCTTGAGGAACATAGGCAATCTGACGACGCAAATCAGTTTGTCTCACATCCCTGATATCAATGCCGTCAATGAGAATTCGTCCTTGATCGACGTCGTTAAACCTCAACAACAACTTTGTGAGTGTACTTTTTCCAGCACCGCTTAAACCGACAACTCCTAATTTTTGCCCTTGTGGAATACACAATGAAAAATGGAAGAATATCTCTTGGTCATTTTGCTTCTTGTGATAGGAAAAAGAGATCTGATCTAGTTGAATCTCACCTTTTATCTTTTGAAAAGATTTCGGGGATGAAGGATCGTTGATGACATTTTCACGATTCAAAATCTCAAACGCAGGTAGAATTTTGTCGATCATATTATCATGTTCATCCAAATCTTCAGAAAGAACATAAATCGCGGTTAAAATGGTTCCAGCATAGGTGATGACAAGCACGGCACCTGTGATCTCAATAGAACCGCCATTCATTCTTTGAACCACAAGCCATAAAAGGGCCATGAAAAAAAGCACGGTAATGAACTCTCGCACGGCGATCAATCGCGACGCAACACGATATCGCTTAGTAAAAACCTGAGCCTCATCAAATGCATCCTGCTCCACTCGCGCGGCATAAACTTCCTCTTTTGCGGACGAACGTACCGTTAAAATGTTGGAAATGACATCAGCGATTCTTCCAGAATTTCTTTTATACAACTCTCGCGAGTATGTCCTAAAAGGAGCAAGCGTTTGTGATGCCCAGAGAAGATAAATGACCTGCACCAAACTCAGTGCCAGCGTGATGATGCCTAAAAGTGGATCAATATAAACAATGACGATAAGCGGAAAGAGAATACTGAGGATCGTGGTTATGTATTTTTCTCGCAATGTTCTGACAAGCGTAATACACTCATCGGTATATTGACGCGTTGCCGTCGTGAGATAGCCAGCCAAATGAGAATGGAAATATTCAAGGTCTGTATTGATCAGACGGGAAAAGTATATGGCTGTTGATTCACCATAGACCTTATTCTCACCACACATGCCAATGTACTTGATCAGTGGAGAAAGAATCCCTATGACCAACGAAAAAGCCACGAAAAGAAAAACGGCACGATAAGCACCATCAAAGTCTTGTACCGAAAGTCGCGCAATCATCAAACTGATCGCAATGGGCAATAAAATAACTTTACAAATTCTACTTAGAATTTGAAGAACATAAGAAATTCGCACGTTGCGTGATCTTCCATATGTCTGCCATAGATGCGTGTAGACGGTTCGGTACTTTTTAAATTCAGCAAACATATCCGACTCCTTTAAGAATCTCACGCAAGAAACTGAATTGGCACTTCCAATTTTTTTACTTCCTCTAATCGATAATCCAACATCTTGCGGCCGACAAAAATAGCAACGAGATTTTTTTGATTTTTCGCAAAGTAATCGATATTTTCCTGAAGAAATCCTGCACTGGAATAAAAAGAAAACTGAAGCGGTTTCTTGCCTTGTGCAATTAATTTCTCATTCACCGCATTAAATACAAGTTCTGCTTCTCTTTGTGCACGCTGTTCCAACTCTGGTTGATATTTATACTCGAGACACAGAAGCAAAACAACTTTTGAAATGTGGTGTCGCTCTGCCCATTCTGCGACCAACGGAATACGCGTCTTGTAGGTATTGCCTCTTGTCCCCAGCGCCACAAACGGCTCTTCCTCTGCAACAAGATCTGGCTGATCCTCCGGAATAATGCTTGCAACCTGCAATTTTTGCGCGAGCCAGGGGGTGAGAGGTGGTTCGATAATGAGTGTTGCAAGAATCACCCACATTCCGATCGGCAACAGTCCCTCTATTCCTGTTATTCCGAGCGAAACAGTGGTTACCAACAACACTGCAGGAATGGCACCCGTTTCACGAACGCACGAAATAAAAAGCAGCTGGGCAAAATTCAGACGTTCCTTCCCAACGAGTGCAAACACTCCGAGAGAGAGAAAGACGCTGAGGGGACGAATAACAAGAATAAATGCGAGTGCAACCGCAATTCCGATCGGGGTATATTCGATCAGTGACGGAATATCGACAAGCGCACCCAAAAGCAAAAAAATGGTTGGTTTAAAAAAGCCATCAACAACATGATTGAAAAAATGCTCCGTTTCTTGCAAATGGTCACTCATGACAAACAACAATCCTGCAATAAACGCGGCGAGATATCCACTCCCTCCAAACGCAATCGCAAATGCGAAAATCGTGATTGGAATGAATAAAAAGAACGCGGCATCTACTTCATTCTCGCGTTTATGATTTGATTTGAAGTGGGTAAGCACAGCAAGAAGTGCAAAACCCAAAATACCAAAGAGTGTCCCAAAAACTAATTGCTTGAGCAAAAACCATCCGACACTCGCGGAAAAAATGTGGCTGTACCCCTCCAAAACCGTAGAACCAAGTGCTGTCCCTCCCCCAACAAGAACCGAAAGAAACGCAACGGTCAGAAGTGTTCCTGTCACGTCGGTCATCGCACTTTCTGAAATGATGAGGTCTTTCGTTTCAGGACGTTTAAATCGTAACCGCTTCAAAATAGGAATAATAGCCGCAGGATCTGTGGATGCAAGGATGGCACCCAACAAAACCGCCGTTGAAACAGAAATGGAAAAACCAAAAAATGGACCCATGAAATACACGAGAAGCGAAAAAAAGACGGCTGTTAAAAATAACCCCAAAAATGAAAGCGAGAGAATCTTTAAAAAAATCTTTTTGAAATTATCAAACACCGTTTCCAATCCTCCACCGAATAAAATAAGCGTGGCCCCAAAGCCCACAAGCGCACTGAGCACTTCCGGTTCATGCACCACAGGTCCGAACAACGGCTTGGCCGCCATCCCAAAAAAAATCGCTGCCACAAACGGAGGAATATGTGTCCCACGCGACAAATAAAATATCCCAAACGAGAAGGCAAAAATAAGACCGACCGAGAAAAACGCAAGCGTTAATTGATGCTCCGGCCCATTGGCGAATAACTCGATGAGGGGGTCAGACACGTGAGAGGCGAGTAAAACACCGGCGAGTGCGGCGAGTAAACGCAAGTAAGGAAAAAAAGAAGTGTTCATAAAATATCCGCTGATGATATACCCAAAACCCAAAAAAGAACACATTGGTCACGATTCGCTTTCCTGAAGAACTTTGATTATGGCTCCGCGTCGTGGACGATGTCAGAACTTCGATTCAAGAGCATGATGAGTACGTTTCGATTCCGAAGCTCGCAGTGTCGGATTTGGTTTATTGATTAGCCACGATTTTATTTTTTGAAAAATCTGAATGAAAACTATCAATAACGCAATCTGCTTGGAGCTGAGGCTGGTAAGTCTCTTTGTAGTGTTTATCAATTGGAATCCACTCCTCCTCCCATACCTGCCGCAGTTCTTCTCCATCACGTGCTACGCCGCGCTCTAGCCGAACGTCGTCTGGGGCTTCAAGCCAAATACGATAATCATAAAAGTCGATGAAGTCTTCTTGGAGACTCCAGACACCCTCGACGATGACGATAGCGTCACGCGGGATAGTGATAACAGAATCTGAAAGTGCACCTTTATTAAAGTCGTATAGCTGATAACGAATCTCTCGATCACTTTTAACTGCTTCGAGTACTAAGGTACGCAGACGATCCCAATCAAAATTAGGATTGATCGCATCTGTCGAGGCAACAGCAATTCGCAACTGTGGTGGCCGATAAAAATCATCAATTCGTACAATATGACTATCTGCAATCTCTTTTTTGAGACAATCAGCGAACGTGGTTTTACCAGCTCCACCCCCACCATCAATAGCAATGACTCGTTGATGATGTTTAGATGGTGATTCTGTAATTCTTCTGACAAGCTCTTGAAAACTGGAGATCTTAAACTCACGTCGAGGTTCTCGCTTAGGGATTTGTTCGCTCATAGATAGTTATAGTCTATCAGTTCGAACCCGAACATGGGTAGTCACAAACACAAAACAAAATCCCAGCATTTCTGCTGAGACTTTGTTGGCTCCACATCGCAAAGAACATCGGAACCGCCATTCGTGAGCACAAAGGATACATTCACATTCCCAAGCTCACACCGTCGGATTTGGTTTATTGATGAGCAACCGACAAACCAAACCAATCATCTTCGATTTATCTTTGGGATTACTTTCGGCGATCAAAAGAGTCAGTGCAGTGAGTGCTTCTGGAGACATGCGTTTTGTATCAAGTTGTTTTGCACGTTGTAAGAACCAAACAAAAGCAAAGGCACCGGAACGTTTATTACCGTCGGTAAACGGATGATTTTTAACAATGAAGTAAAGCAAGTGAGCGGCCTTTTCTTCGATGCTTGGATACATTGCCTTTCCATCGAAAGACTGCATCACGTTTCCAACGATACCTGCGATGACATCAGAAGATCGCTCTGCACCAAACAATTCCGTAGCCTCCCCTTTTTTTATGAGACTTTGTTTGAGTTGACCAAGTGCCACTTCAAGTTCTTCCGTAGTCATCTTCGCTTGCTTCCTAGTAACGCCATTCACCTCGAGAGCATCTCTATCGTAAGCATCAAGCGAAAGCCACGTGTCAGCGAATAAACGGACAAGTTCGAGTACACTTGCCGAATCAACGACCTGGTTCGCAGGAAGTAGAGCCTTGATATCACCGACGGCTTTCATGAACTCATCGTAATGTGTCGCGATCATCGATCGATTGATTGTGTAACCGAGTGTGATGTGTTGACGAAGAACACCGGTGGCCCACTGACGGAACTTTGTTGCTTTTGCCCCATTAACGCGATAGCCAATAGACAAAATCATGTCGAGATTAAAATGCTCGACTTGATATACTTTTCCATCACTGGCAGTTGTTGCAAAAACTGCAACAACTGAACGACGGTTGAGTTCTCTTTCCAGGAAAATATTCTTGATATGCCTGGAAATAACCGACTTATCACGATCAAAAACATGAGTGATTTGATCCAAACTGGCCCAAATCGTCTCTTTCGTCGCATCAGCCTTAAGTTCGATCGCTCCAGATTTGGATTGATAAATGGCTAGCTGATTTTTGATCTTTGTCTTGCGTGTCATAAGCAAGAACAATTATAACAAAATCCCAGCGTTTCTGCTGAGATTTTGCTAGCTCCCCAGGTTACGTGTTTACCGAACTGACGAGCATCTATCAAGCAGTGAAATTGAGTATGGCGAGGTCACAGCGATGGGGTGCTTTACTTCCTTCTGGATCAATTGCTTAACAACCCAAAAATCTGGACGAGGATTTGAACAAGACCAACAAAGACTAGTGCTCCAGTCAAACCGTTTAGTCGTTTAGCTTGACGACCATTCGAATCGGCCAACTTCACCTCGGCGACAATAAGCCTATCGGTCATACTGGACAGACGCTTTGAAAGAATGAAATTGGAGACGATTTGACTCTGATTGATGTCCGCTGTTTGCCATTATACCTCCCAGCGAGTGGGAACCTGTGCTCTGGAGACTGTCTACTTTTACCCGACCATTATACTATTAGTTCTGCTATAATCAAAATAACACAAAAGGCAACGCCTGGCTCAGGAAGGAATTTGTCATGTATGATGGCGTTCCTAACGGAGACAGCAAGTGCCATACGAGACCGGACCTTGTGTTTGGCATGACCGCGCGCGTCCAGTAGTTGGAGTATCTCTTTTCGAAAAGAGCCGCCTGGCTGGATGTCGGGAAGGCGAATTTCAATCTTTGCCCAGGCATCCCGCACAGCCTGTTGTCGTTCAAGAGCGTCCTTTGAATGTGCACCCAACAATAGCCGCTGCCATTCCGAAGCAACGCCTTTGAACCAAACGGTTTCAATTGTCATCATGGTTTAGTCTCCTTGTCCAGAAATCGTGATACTGATCGTCTGTTATCTCCGCTCCCAACAGGGCAACATCTCTCCAATCATCAACGAGTGCATGTAGTTCAATTTTGTACTCATTCGTGGCACCAAAGGCAAGGCTGTCGGAACCTTCCAACTTGGTCAAGCGATTGATCACTTTTGACGATAGTTCCAGCAATTGAAATACCATCTCTGCGATCCGCTCCTTTCGCTCTGCGTTTGATCCCTCAAATACTTGCTCGTTACGATCAGGTCGTGGGCCCCCTTCTGCGTCTCCTATCGGCATAGGTGTGTGAATGATGAGTGAATGAATCTAAAAATTACTTTATCATCTTACCGTACGTCCAATTGCTTATGCAATTAACTGAGTTGGAGGTCCCACTATTGGGTCGACTCGGAAGAACCGCACCCAATGGAGCCATGACCCGAAGAGCGTAATCCAACAATTTAAGCTGAGATTTTATTCGCTTACATGTAAAAGGGTCAGGTCGGATTATGTGCTTTTTTCAATCAACTTTATCACAAGCAACATCGTCAAACTTCGAGTTAGTTGTAATCATTTCACCTTGCGAAATGTTCCTGAAAGCCACATCAGCTTGTCTTTCTAAATCTGGCATTGTGTTCGGATCATCCGCATCATTCACGTACCGTTCTGGTTCTGAGTAGAGCTGAATCTGCCCCCAATGAGTGTGCGTGAACATCTTTTCACTTTTAGGAAGTGCATCAAACTCTTCTTGACTCAATGATTTCAACTTGTACAGAATAACAACTTCTCCCTTTTTGAAATCACGTTGGGCGTATACACCTTTTCCAGCAAGCTTTCCTGTACCAATGGATACATCCGACATAACCGAAATGTGAGAATTTATATGCGGGTAGTTTATCACAAACGCAAAACGATCAGTCTTTCGACTGATCGTTCAGCGTGGCTCCGAATACTGGACGGGTTCAGAACGGTGAACTGGTTAGAAATGGAGTCACTGATGGTTCAATTTGCTTAATCCTTCTTTGACCACTCGATGCTACGGAATAAAAGAGAATTAAGCGAAAGCCCGTTCTTTATTTATTGAGAATTGGTCTTCCAAAATAAGTGCTCAAAGCCCAGGCAAGATGATGACGACCCCAATCTGAAAGAGATAATACCTTCGAGCTCAGGTGTGGGGACACGAGTTGTTTTGGAATATACGAAATCATTTGAAGATCAACTACGGAATCTTGAATTACCGTATCCATTTGAGGTAAATAAAACCAGTAATTTGTTCTTCTGGCACGGATTGTTTGTCTCTTTGTTTCATTACTTTCTACCCATTCCAACGGGTCTATTGGAGCGATAATAATTTGACTTCGTTGCTGTATGTCGCAAGTTTGAGAAAGCAACATTATATCTTTCTTAACAGATAGTTGGTTCCCCTCTTGATCAACAACCAAAAAGGGGAAGTTCTTTACAATATCCCCTTGAAAAAAGGTTGTTCTATCGATCATCGCACTCGGCAGGTACATAATCAGTTCCTTGCGGATCGAGCATGCTCATAAACTTTACGGTAAAAGTTTTTCTCATCAGATTCTGTTATCTGCTCGTCTGATCCGAGATGATCATTAGAAAAATCAGAAAATACTTGCACTTGATTCACAAGTACAACATTTCCATCTTGGATGTTGTATTTTTTTACTTCTGAAATACTACCGGAAGTAGAAATGTAGTCAGAAATGAGACCAGACTTTCCACCAGTAGCTGCTAGTTGTGTGCTCATCATATTTGTTTTCTTTCCCATTCGTTATATACGTTGTTCATGTTGAACTTCTGCTGTCCAGTTGGATCTGGCATGCGCATAATCTCATACCTCGAAACAAAATTAAACCGGATGTTTTTCGAGTGTAATACGGCGCGAGTAAGCTCTTTTGTACCAGTAATCTCATCTCCAATAATTTTACCTGGGTCAAAGACCTCTTTGATTTCCATTATACGCTGATACTCCTCAAAAAGTTGGTAGACGAGATCCTCATCGCTATCACATGCAAATTCGATGACATTTCCAAGACCAACTTCTTCTTTTGCTTCTTTTCGGTTGATAAGATGTTTATGTGAGTATAGCTCCTTTGTCAGATGATCGGTGATCTGCTTTACAGTAACATCTTGCAATCTACTTTTATGAAGACTTAACATTTTTTTTGCAAGACCTCGTATGAGGGCATGGGCTCTATTAGCTGATCCCAATTGTGTTGGTTGCATTTCTGTTGTCAATGCCTTCATTGTTTCAGACAGTGCAACGTTATCTGTAATACCGACTTTATCTTTTACAAAGTCAATGTAGCCAACAATGTCCTCAATTTCGATACGGCGAATCTGTTGATTTTGATCTGGCATTGTTCGTGCTGGGTCAATCGGGCTCAACGAAGAATAAGGACTCATTATAATCTTATCTGCACCAAGTGCTATCAGCGTTCCAGCACTCAAAGACTTTTCCATTACGAAAACCTCAAAATCTTTACAATACTCTCGAATGAGATTCACAAATGGCCAAGGTGCATCCAAGAGTCCACCATTTGTATTTATAACAAGAGTAACCTTGTCACAATTTTTGATATCGCTCCTTAAAATATCACGAGCAGGAGCCAATATATCTGGTGCTACTTGTGTTGCAAAATGCTCTTCTGGTTTTTTGTCACCAGTGAAATAAACAATCACCTTGGAGTTTCTCGAAGATTCAATTGAGCTTATCAACTTCCCAATCTTTTCTTCTCTCTCCACGGTTTTATGTGTAAATGTTTTTTTCTCTGCCGCAACGCGTCGTTTGCGAGCAATTGGCTCACTCTTTTTTTGGGGCATATTCTAAATTATAGATTACAGTAAAACCTCTATTTTTGAAACCTCTATCAAAAAACCTACATCTTTATAAAATCGAAAAGATCGCAAAAAATTATTAAATACCCACGAGTAAATTTATCAAAAAAATGACTGTGAATGGTATTCAATTTTTAATGTTCTGACTATAAAGCATTCAAAAATTGATATATTCTAACCATCGCCAGTGTGTCTAATTTGCAGTATTCGAGTAGATCTTTAACGATCTGTTCTTTTTCATTTATGGGAGTGTTTGGATCAATCAATTTCTCCCAACGTTCAACGGCCTGATCACCTTTTTGAATGTCGAGTGCTTTATAAGTCAGTTCTGGAACAAGAACGGGCAGAACATTTTTAATGCTCGCACTACCTTTGAATCGAGCATCAACATACATATTTTTTGAAAAGATCTCCATGAGATCAAACATGCGATCATTTAAGGACTCTAAAAAGTCGGCGTGACTAGGATGCAATTCAGCGAGCTTATTGTTACGCTGTGACTCGTAGGATTTGTACCAAGAAACGACAGAGCCAGTATCGCCAAAATCTTCTCGCATTCGTTCAATCAGCGGAAGCGTCAGATCCTTTGTCGGTTCAGTAATCAAAAACTCTTTGTGCTCCATTTCACTGTCTTCGTGCAGGATGTGAAGCGAATACTGAAAAGGAATTTGCTCGTAGGCTCCAAAACCGCCAAAGCGTGGAATGGCTGACGAATAACCCTCGTAATCGAAGAAGTAAATCGGGAATACAAGCTCGCTTAAAGCGTCCTTGATAGCTTCACGGTCAATAAGCGGCTTTCCGAGCATGTAAGCGTCGTATTGAGCCTTTTTTGCGCCCGTGAGAGCTTCTGGGTTGTCTATGTCATCCAGCGAATAGATACCTCGATCAATCCAATCGTAGAATAACTTTTTACTCCCACCAATTCGGTTGATGTCGTGGACGGAATATTCTGGTACTTCAGGGTTTGAATAAACGAAAGTTGTACATTGTGCATTACGTCCACGATAGAGGCATTCGCAACCCTTCTCTTCGTGGTCGTCCAAATAAGCCTTCAGATCGTTCATTTGGGATTGAACTTCTGGTTCGGCTGCCAATACTTCATCTGTTAGATCGGCGATGATAAACAAATCGTCGAAATTTACTTTTCCAATCATTCGGTACTCACTGTTGAGATGGATAACGCCAGTCTTCACGATCTTTACGCCACAGTTTTCGATTACAGTCTTTTGGAAAGCCAAATCATTTATGTGATGGTGTGGTACCTCTCGTTTAACGTCGTTGGTCGCCTTGACTTCATACAACTCCCATCCGTCCAATGCTTCGTTAAAACGCAAAATATCTGATTGAACAAAAAAATTATTCCACAAAAAACCACCCTGAAAAATCGTTTTGGTTTTTGCTTTTAGTAAACTTTGTGTAAATGGGACTGAATTCGATCCAATAATCTCAACCAACACACCGTCGGGAAACAGACCTCTCGCCGCCTCATCCGCCAAGTTTCCTTCTTCAATTATCTTCTTCTCAAACTCCGACAACTCAACACCTTCAAAAAGCTCTGGTTTATGCTTTCTCAGCCAGAGATTCTTTTTGCAAAAGGTATATTCAAGATAGTCGGTTTTTGAGATGTACATACCTAAGCCTTGCAGACGTATCGAGAATATTTACTTGAGTAAGGCTTATATCCATTTGCAATTTCAAAGTTCTCATCAAGCAATTCTACGTTCCTAATTTTATCTAAAGTAAAGTTTCTCCAGTCTGGTAAGCTGCCAGTTTTTGAATAGCCGTCGTACTGGAAAGCATCTACATTCAAATTACCAGCCGTGCTGTAATAAATGGCATGAGGAGCAGCTTTTCTAATCGGCTGATCCTCGTAATGGAAGTTTACAAACCGCCGTTCTTGGATGGCGATTTTTAATAGTGCTTCGATGTTCATACTTCTAATCGTTCCCATCCCTTATCTGTTCTATCGTGGGAATACTTGTCACCAATAAACACAAAGGTTCCTGTATTATCACTAATGACAATACCGCCCTTTAGCTTCAGCTCTTTATGATCCTGAATGTATTTCTGTAGAACATCAGATTTGGCTGCCGTTTCTTCGCTGTCTGCAGTAAATCCCGACTTTGTATCGTAGATGCCGATCGAACCATCCTTCATTCGTACAATAAAGTCAGGGTAGAACGCATGAAGTGCGCCATCTTTTTTATCTTGGTAAGCAATAGCAAAATACGTTTCTTTGGATTCTCTATTTTTGTACCACCACGAAACATTGCCGCTTCCACTGAGAATGCTTTCAAACTCTTTTTCAGGTTTAGATCGCTTTTTCAAAAGGTAGGATGGATTTATGACGCTGTTTGCCAATCCTAGCGCTTCGTAATTTTCATTGAAGTAATCTACAGGCGTTACGTTCCACTTGTATTCTTTGATCTTTTGCCTCCTGTTTTGTTCCGTTCTTCGTAACTTCTCAAACCGCTCTTTTGCCGAAGCGATGATCTGCGAAAAAATTACTTGATTTTTATCAGAGCAAACGATAACTCGTTGAATCTCTGCTCGGCTTTGTCCCTTATACCCAAGAAAATTATCAAACCAGTCGTAAATAGCTTGCTGGATCTTTGTATGTGATCGAACGGGAGCGTATGGAAGAGAGGAGAGCTTGGCGAATATTTCAAATTTATACTTCAGCTCATCTTCAGGAACTGAAAACTCAACCATTTCACCAATGACTTCATTTGCGCCATCAATGTTTTCAATAATGGCATTAGAGATGACAGGATTTTTTAACTCATCAGGATAAAGTTCAAGATCCTTATCCGCCTTGTCGTAGCCATCCTTTCCGAGATCGTTTTCTGTAATACCAAACCGCTTGTTTGCTTCCTCAAAGAACAGTCTTCTAAATGAAAGCGTAATATCGCCGTAATCAATACGACTTAAATACACGGATGGTAGATCTATTGGCTCGTAGTCGGTTTGTCTGTGGGATGGGTGAATATCAAAGAACTTTTGGCTTTCATCATCCTTTGCAATATTAATCTCCCCCAAATTTGTATAAACAAAAGCCTCGTTTAACTCGGCTGTGTCATAGTGCTTTGCCTCTGGCATGCGCAAAATACGACCAACAGTTTGAATTTCGAATGTGGGATTCTTAATCTCACGGAACATCACCAGTATTTGCGCACGAGGACAGTCCCACCCCAATGCAATGGCCTGTTTGAAAATCAAAACCTCAACATCGCCATCATTGAATGTGATGTTTTCTAAGTTTGCTTTCTGTTCGGACAGCCAGATCGCTAGACGACCATTTTCAACACTAATATCGAATTCGTCAGAAAAGTGGGTTTGAATTGCTTCAAGTTTTGATTGATCTAATGCGCTGGTTTTCTGCGCTTCACTCGGTAGCTGAACCAAGACGAGAGGTTTGATATTCACCCCCTCTGACTCGTACAGCTCGACCAGTCGCTTTCTCTGTTCGATGGCAGCTCCAAGAACGGCTTCATCCGCAGTTTCTTTCAGATCTTTAAATACCCCGATTTCTTTATTGATGATGATGCTGGATTTGATCATTCCTTCGTTTACGACCACCTCATGCTCGACAAGGATGTATCCAGCGTCGCCAGAAGCCATCTCAGAAGCCTCTGGTTCGATTGTAGGCGTGGCAGACACCTCGATAGTTAGCTTTGGAGCAATAACATCGTTTACAAGTTGTTGTGACTGCTTAGACCAATAATGGTGATGGCTTTCGTCAACGATTAAGATAATTTCTCGATCCTGCGCTTTTGTATTACGAACAAATGTTGGAAGATTTTGATCGTTTTCATTATCTGCCATCAAAATGTTTACCCATTCACCATCCTTTTGACGGACTAGGCTATGCCAGTTAACAAAGGCGATCTCATTTTGTTTGAAACAACAATCTTGAATTTCTTCCAAAAATGAAAAACTATAATTACTGTCTGCAAGGAATAGCTCTAATTTTTCCTTACTCTGGGTATGCAAATCGTTAGAGCTAATCCAAACGAAAGCGTATTCTTTCTGCAACCTTTCTTCCGCAAATTTCTGCAGAAAATCTGCAATCATGATGGTCTTTCCCGATCCTGTAGGAGCTTTCAATATACAAACCTTTGATCCTTCTTTGTTCAGTAGTTTTTTTGTTGTTGAGAGCAGTTTATCGACCGCCTCTTTTTGATATTGTTTTAGCTTCATATTAAGCAAATACCTTTCGATAAACTTCCAAGATACCTTCTGGAATAGGTTTCAAGGAATGTTTAACGTTCAGGTCGATAAAATCTTCATCGTACACGTCATTCGTAAGGCTGAAGACGTAAATGCTGGATGGGAGGCCAGCTTTTTCAAGCTTTTCTTTAAACTCATCAACCGCATCAAGATCAAACAAAATTCCAGTTACCGATGAACTGTTGTGGTAAATCTTAAACTTCTGATTATCGTAGCTCTTCTTGAAAGTTGATTCTTTAACACAGATCATCTCGGTCGACTTTTTTACCAGATTTCTTCGTGTGTCATCGGATACGTTCGATTTTTCTATAAAGTCTGTTTTGAAGTACCGCAAATTTGCAGTTATGCCCTTTTTCTTACCGTAACCCTCTATAACATTTTTGATCCGTGGATATGTAACCTCTTCCGCAATACCATTTTCATTATTCGTACAAAGAATAAAGGTGCGTGTTCCGCCATCATTTTTATTAAGTTCCAATACTGCATGTCCAGTAGTTCCTGATCCAGCGAAAAAATCCAAAATCATCGCCGATTCCTTTTGGTGAATTACGGCATTAATGCAATCTTCTACGGCATGCAGAGATTTTGGAAATGGAAATTTTGTATCGATAATTGTGTTAAGAAGTTTTGACCCGTATATATTTGCGTAGTACTTTTTATTATCCCAAACTGTTTTATGGCTAGTAGTGTTCTTTTTTCGAAATACTGATATTTCTCCTTTAGTTTTCTTGCAGAAAAGTTCATTTTTAATATCAACAACGCTATTCCTACTAAATACCCATTTGCGTTCAACTCCTTTTGCATCAATTGGATAGACGGCAATGCTTCCATCCTTATTTTGAACATTTGCTAATTTAGGATGGAAGTCGTCTTTGCACACCTCGCCAAAACCAATAATCTCGTTGTCTTTTACAAAAATAGGATAAAAACAAGTTTTTGCTTGATCTCGTTTCGATATAGTGCCCCAATCTCTAAAAGAAGAGACCAATTCCTGATCTCGCTGCGTTTCTCCAATGTATCTTCCACCATCGTTTGGAAAAACGAAGAGCGCAAATTCATTCGTATAGGAAAAGTTTTTTCCCTGTGTTCCAGCAGGATTATGTACAATGGTTACAATCACCACTTCGTACTCTGGGAAGAGATCATCTATAAGTAACTTCAATGTAGCAACTTCATACTTATCGATTGTACAAATCAAAACTCCGTTTTTTGCAAGCAACTTCTTTGCAAGCCTTAATCTGCTATTCATCATTGAGAGCCACTTGCTGTGACGATACGTGTCGTTTTCATCAACAAAATGATTATTATATTTCCAATCCTTTGCACCTGTGTTGTAGGGCGGATCAATATAAATCAAATCGATCTTGCCAGCATGCGTATAATTTAAAACAGATAACGCATGATAGTTATCTCCTTCAATGAGTAAATTTGTAGGAAGTGAAGCATCTGCTTCCAACGCACGGTCAGAAACTTCTTCCAAAACAGGTAATTCAGTCTTGCATTTTTCAACAACGGCTTCAGGCCTTTCTTCCCAAACTAAACCATACTTTTTTCGAGTCGAAAGTCTTTTTAATTCATCAATAAGACGGCTCTTGTCCCAAGAGTCGTAATCTTTTGTTGTCATAACGCTTTGGTAGGATTTTTTTACTGGCTTGCGGAACACAAAACCCGCTGCCAGCTCGTGAGGCTTACGCCCCAACGTATCCCTTTCAAGATACGACCTACCAAAGCTTGCTGACAACGGGGTCAGTGCTTTGGTAGGTATTTGATGCCATGCCAACCATAGGGTTGGTTTAGGCAATAAATTGTGACGACTGTTGCGTCGTGGACACACTTTACTATTCTTTACGCTGTAAAGTAAAGTGTTGTGTGTATGGAATTTTCACTAACACGGGCGGAGAAAAAATTAAATATTCGATTCAGAAAGCTTGTTGACACAGAAAAATTTCAGTCTCACATAATTGTTGTTCGAAAAAATTTGGGTTTGCCAAAAGACGGATTGATGGCAAGTGAATTGGATATTGCGAATCTAACAAATCATTTGTACTGGCCAGAAAATCAATTTTTCATTGATAATGCTGAAAAGGGAGCATTTTTAAGAGGACTTAATCACGCAATAATAGATTTGTTAAAAGATTTCACGATTTCCAGTAGTTTTTTTAGGTTGGTGACGCGTCACTACATCGTTTTTAATCAACTATTTCTGCATGAAATCAGAGAAAACTTTTATGATAACTCAAATCTTTGCGCAGTTATTGACGCGAAAGAAATACTCAATGAGATTATTTCAGACAAGAGTGATCTGGATCTCACTGATGAATTCATAAAGGATACTTATATTCAAATCATGAGAACGAAAACCGATAATTACCCAATAGTGATAGGACTGCACTCTGACGCCAGCCAAAGAGACATCATTGATTTCGTCAAAAAAAATTGGCCACTCATTGAGATAAGACGACTGGGGTATAAGAAGGACGGAAAAGTTGGATTAAGACACGCAAAGACAAAAATAAATACAGTTGTTCAAGAAAGAAATAGGATTATCTATGAAAACAGAAAGCTCGCGACAAAAGAGATAAGAGGGATATTAGCGGAGAAACAAATCTTTCTTGATGACGGCCATATTCGAAAAATCATCTCTCTCGAAAAAGAAAAGCGTGAAAAAAAGTGAGGTGCAGAATAGATCTGCACCTCGCTTTTTTCTTATACACGACTCTGCATGACATTTAAGCTGGGCGCAAACACGCTCGGCTTTTATGTTAGAGGATCAAAACTTACAACCCGTTGAAGAAGCGACAACACCAAAGCTTCCCGAGGTAGAAAACCTCGTTTGGTTTTTTGATCTTCTTATTACGGTCGACAAACGCATTAATCCTGAACGATATGATTGATACCGTTTGTCTGACATTGCCCTATGACAGTCTTGTTTTGTTCGATGAAAACAATGGGGCGGTACCTCAATGGGATTTGCATTCAAAGACTGAAAGCTATTCCAAACATATTAGAAATCCAACGAAAGCAGACAAAAAAACTGGTTTATATTTTCCGAGATTGACCATCTATACTCGTCGATTTGAATCTCAACCAAGCGTGAAGATCGAGTTCTCCGTACCAAAACTAATCTTTAACAACAACTTAGAAGAGCTTTCTGATAAACATTTTGATGAAGTAATTAAGGCCTTACAGGATCGACTCTTAAAAATGGGAGTTCGGGTATTCAAAATAAACCTAGAATCTGCGCTAATTACAACAGTGCATTTCTCCAAGAACTTTACCTTGAACGATGGCTACACCTCGAGTCATGTTATCTCGGAATTGCAAAAAATCGATCTACGAAAAAGTTTTGATTTTTCTCATGCCAGATACATCAATAATGGCCAAAGTCTTTGTGCGCACACACGTTCGCACGAACTTGTGATCTACGACAAAATCGCCGACCTTGCTAAAACAAAAAAACGCGCAATCGACAAAGATCAAACCGCCTCTCAACTCAGTCTTTTTGATTCCTTGAAGGGTGACAATAAATTGTCAGAAGTCCTTCGTATTGAAATCCGTCTCTGTAACAAACAAAAAATCAACAGTCTATTTCATAAACTTAACATAAAACAAAACCCAACATTCCATGACGTTTTCAATAGTGAAGTTAGCAAGACCATCGTTAATTACTACTGGGAATCTTTAATCAAGGCGGATCAACTCGCTTTATTCACCATCAACCAAAACGCAAAAGACCTGCTTAAAGAAATGTGTCGAGGAGATCCAAGCATCAAACCAAAACAAGCCATCTACCAGGTTGGTCTTATGACCCTTGCAAAAGATGGTGATGGTCTTAGGGAGCTTAGAAGTATTTTAGACAGTCACACCAACGATCGTAATTGGTACAGAGTCAAAAACGATTTTAAAAAAATCTCACTGAATACTTCTCACAAGAATATTCGAAGCTGGGTTAAGAATATCGAGAAACAAATCAAGACTTATAAACCACTAACAATCAAATCAATATGAACTGGTCATACATCTTATGGGAAGAAAATTTCCAATCGTTTGCCGAGGATAATCTTGGCAGAAAATTGACTGACACGGAACTCAATAGACTCAAATTTGCATTTGTCGAAAATGACGATACCCAATGGCAAATTTTGAATATGATGCATAGCGCTGGTAAAGATGCGATGGATAATTCAACAGGTCGATGGAACTTAATCGATGATGATTTCAAAAAAGGAATCAAAGTTTTTGACAACTTGATATGTAAAGAATTGTAAAGTATGCTTAATATTAATATGGGGCATCTAAAAAAAGAATTTTACAAAGCTGAGGAACTTGCAGATATTTTGCAGGTAAACGTCATGACGATTTATCGCTACATCAAAGCTGGAAAGCTTCGGGCATACAAGATCGGCAAAGAGTATCGAATCGACAAGAAAACATTCGAAGACTTTTTAAAGAGTGTCCAGACGTAATATGAAAGCTGTCATTCTTGCCAGAGTCAGTACCGAAGAGCAAAAGGACGCTGGAAACTCGTTACCTGCTCAAACCGAACGCATGAACACCTACTGCAAACGTAAGAGTTTTGAAGTCGTCGAAACATTTAGCTTCGATGAAAGTGCCTACAAAACAAAACGTGACGAGTTCGATAAGATTCTTGAGTTCTTAAAAGGAACGGATGAAAAAATTGCCGTTTGTTTCGACAAAGTAGACCGTCTGTCTCGCAACGTATTCGATAAGCGTGTATCAGAACTATACGAAAAGGCTGTCGCCGATGAAATTGAATTGCACTTCGTATCAGATGGCCAGATTATCAATAGCCAAATGTCTGCGGTTGAAAAATTTCAATTCGGTATGAGTTTAGGTTTGGCTAAGTATTACTCAGACGCCATCAGCGACAACGTGCGTCGTGCCTTTGAACAGAAACGCCGAAAAGGCGAAGTAACGGGTCGCTGTGTTCTTGGATATATCAATATCAATGACCTTGAAGGAAACAAATCGTTAATACCCGATCCGAAGCGCGCGCATCTCATTGTAAAGATCTTTGAGCTGTATTCGACAGGGCTGTATTCAATCGAAACGATTCAAAAGCAGGTAACCCAGCTTGGTTTGCGGAGTCGTGCCGACAAGGAACTTACAAAAAGCACAATAGAACGAATTCTGAACGAAACGTTTTACTACGGCATGAGTTACTCCAAAAAATACGATGCCTATTACCCACACAAATACGCTACCCTGATCGGTAAGACATTATTCGACAAATGTCAGCATGTAAAATTCAAACGAAAGAAAGCTCCAAGCAAAAACACGGATAAGGATTTCATCTTTGCTGGCTTACTTACTTGCGAGCATTGCGGTTGTACCATCTCACCTGAGTTCAAACGGAAGCCTAGCGGAAAAACCTACAAGCTTTATAGCTGCACCAACTCAAAAGGAATCTGCAAGCGCCAATACGTGAACGAAGAAAACCTGCTCAATCCAATCTTCGACATTTTCGACTTATTCGAGTCGATTACCGACGACGTTCAGAACCAGCTCGTTGATGAGCTTCGAAAGACATCTGAAGCAGAGTTAGCTTTTCACAAAGCACAGATCGCTCGAGTACAAATCGAACACAACAAACTGACCGATCGTAAGAGCCGCCTGCTCGACGCTTTCCTCGATCAGAGTATTACTAAGCCAGATTATGACAAAAAGTTGCAAGAGATCATGGATCGCATCCAGACACTTGCAATTGAAATGGAAGAACATTCACGAGCAGATCATGACTACAAAACCTCTGTAGGCACGATTGTTTCTGTTGCTCGTCGTTCCAGAGAAATCTTCGAAGGTGCTGAATTGCATGAAAAACGACAATTCATCAATTTCCTCGTTCAGAACCCGAAACTTAAAGATCGTGAATTGGTCTTTGAACTAAAACGACCAATGAATACAGTACTAGAATTGGCACAGTACGCCTCCCAAGAACGCAAAACGACCAGTCTTTCGACTGATCGTTCAGCGTGGCTCGGGGGGTGGGGATCGAACCCACGACCATCTCGTTAACAGCGAGCCGCTCTGCCGCTGAGCTACCCCCGAATATTTTTTACTTTGTAAAAGCGACGGTATTTTAACAAACCACTGGATTCTATGCAACCGCCCGTAGAAACTTAACTCGTTTGACGAAGTTCGAAAAAAAGTCTAATTTTCCCGTGGGGGGGGAACCATGAACACAGCACTTTCAACACTCTGTAGAGAGATCGACGATTGGCATCCAAGAGGTCGCATCATTCCGCGCGGAAACATCCCGATCGTGGGTTGGATGAGATATGCACACGCAACCGATAGCGATCAGTATGGATTTTTTCGACTCGGTTTATTGACATCTGTTGGTATTCTTGTTCAGCCTCTTCATAGAGGCGACATGTCACGAGTTGTGCGTCATCTCATCTCTTATCTGAAAGTGAAAGAAGTCGATATCTGTGTTCCTGCAAAACATCACGTCCACTTTTCTGAGCACACGTGGGATAAATTTGTGCTCGAATGGGAATTTATTTACATCGACGAACACAGACTTCCCGAACTCCACACCAATCTTTCGCTTTTTGTGAGCACATTTTTTACTCATGAAATGGATGAGACCACAAAACTCATTCCTCTGCGACCGCGGTGATGAACTCTTCGATCGTCCTTAACTGGACGATTTTTTTATAAAAAAACCGCCGTGCAGTTGCAATGGCGGGTTAGCGGACTCCACGGATCTGTCGATCCCAATGGAGGTGGTAGATGATCCAGACCAAATCATCAACCCAAGAAATGGTGTGAAGACGGCCCGAGGCAAAGAGAGCTTGAAGTTCTGGACGATTGGCAAAGGGAATGGTGTCGGTGATGTAAAGACGATCGATCGCGCACGCGGGATCGGCGAAACGTTCAGGACCGTCTTCACACAAGACTCCGTGTGTCACGGCGGCCCATACCTGTTTGGCACCATACTCCTGCTTGAACCGAACAGCGGCGTTGATCTGACTTGTCCCTGTCGCCGTCTCGTCATCAAGCGCAATCACGATCGAGCCCGCAAGTGCGTCTGTATCTCCGATGACGTACGCGACATTCTTGTTTCGACTGGATGTGCGACGTTGAGCCGCCACGACCGTTCTGAGCTCAATACCGAGTTCTTGTTCGACCATGGCAATGGCCGGCTTGAATCGTTTCGACGCGGTATCGTCGGGAAATGCCAGACACACGCGATCCGAGTGACATCGCGCCTCACCCAACATATGCACGAGCAATCGTCGAGTGAGATACACTGGCGTCACACGTCCGGTTGGTCCGGCCATCACAATCTGATCGCAGTGCGGATCCGCACACACGATGCGCGAGAGTAGTCCTTGCGACACACCTTCGAGCGCACGATAAAAAATCGGCGGAAGTGCGAAAATATCCGTCCCTTCGTCTTTGTCCGTTCGACCAAGAGGAAAGTATCCTGACGCGATTGAAATCCGACTTGGCTTTCGCCCAGCGAGATATCCAACCGCATAAATGAGTTGGCCTGTCATCTCATAGGTTCCAGGACCACTTGTCAGCACCACGCAGTCATGGCCGCCCACGTGATCCTTCCCCAATTTGATGTCAGGCTCTCTGTTCGCGTGAAACCCGAAACTTGGGATCACGATGTCGACCGGCGTATCTACTTCGTTGTCCTTTTTCCCTTTCGCCTCGATCCCCTCCTTGAGAGAGAGCGCCAGATCCTCAAACCCCGGCATAGGCACAAGGGTGAGACCACCGTTTCGATTGAAGGAACCGTCAATAACCATTGTTTGTCCCCCTCTCTGATAGTTGTCCGATCCGTGATGATCTTAGCCCAAATTTTTGCGTTCTGTCAAAGAAAAACAGGCCCTTTTGGAGCCTGTCTTTTCGTTACCAGTCCTCATCGTCGTCATCTGGCTTCGCGTCGGCGTCAGCGTCGGCCTCTTCCTCATCGGCACCCATGCCCGCTTCCGCATCGTCATCTTCCTCCTCATCACCCTCTCCGCCGTCCATGACAAAGTTGTTGGTTAACAACATAGTCTACATCTCATTAATTATGACTTAGTGCTTGTATAATAACGGGATGTGGAACAACGTTGCAAGAACCTGTCAAGAGGGTAAAATAGTTAACGTATGATTGAGATTGAATGCAAATACCGATTGGACAAAGGACAAGAGGAAAAACTTATTCAAGGAGCGGAATTTTTCAAAGAAATCAAAAACGAAGATATCTATCTTGATCGTGCAAGCCACGAGCTTACACTCCAAGGAATTTGGTTACGTAAACGCAATGGTCGGTTTGAAATGAAGGTCGCTTTGCCAGACATGTCTCAAAAACATTTTGGTACGACACAGTATCGAGAGCTGGAAACCGACGACGCGATCGCAGACACGTTACAACTTCCAGGAAATGCCAACTTGGAAGCAGATTTATTACAAGCAGGCTATGTGCCGTTTATGGAAGTGTGTTCGCAGCGGCGATCCTATCGAAACGGTCCCTTCCGCATTGATCTTGATACAACAGATTATGGCTATCAAATGGCGGAAATTGAACTGATGATTGAAGAAAATGATGATCGTTCCACAGCACGTAAACGCATCACAGACTTTGCTGAGTCACTTGGGATCGACACTTCCCCCGTACGAGGAAAAATCCTTGAATATTTGTTTCGCTATCGTCCGGATCATTATGAGGCGCTCTCAAAGGCTGGAGTTATTTAATGTGCACACATCTCCCGCATCAAAACTTCTGCGTTGGTATCGTCGTCATGGGAGAAAATTGCCATGGCGGAACACACGTGATCCGTACAACGTTCTTGTCAGTGAGATGATGTTGCAACAAACGCAAGTTGATCGCGTTTTATTATTCTATCCGCGATGGCTCAAACAATTTCCAACATGGGAACAACTTGCGCAAGCGACAACCTCGCAAATCATTTATGCGTGGGCGGGACTCGGATATAACCGACGCGCGCTTCAGCTCAAAGAGATTGCTGTCATCGTGAAGCGCGATGGAGTACCGGCTCATGAGAAAGATTGGCGCGCGCTCAAAGGAATCGGGCCATACACAGCGGCCGCAATTTCTGTCTTTGCTCAGCATAAACGAACACTTCCCATCGACACGAATATTCGCCGCGTATTAGCACGAGTTCTGCTCGGTCTTCCCTATTCTGAATTAAAGGACGAGGAGCGAATCCGTGAAGCCGCTGAACCATTTCTCCCAACGCGCGGCGCTTTTTACGATGTCCCCCAAGCCCTGTTTGATCTTGCGGAATCGGTGTGCACAAAAGTTCCAAACTGCGCGCGCTGTCCACTGCAAAAAGATTGTCTATCCGCAAAAAAATTTCTGTCCAAAACGGTGATTGTTCCAAAACAAATGATCAAAAAACCGATCGAAAAACGTCATCCGGGCAAGTCGTTTCCAGATCGCATTTATCGCGGCCGTATTCTTAAACTTGTGCGCGATCAAAAAAATATTACCCTCAAAAACATTGGGCCGAGTATTGACAAAACCTACGATTCGAGAAAAGATGCCGCGTGGGTTCAAGTAATGGTTGGCAGATTAGTCAAAGAGGGATTTTTGTCACAAAAAAACAACCGACTCACGATTCGGAATGGGTGAAAACATGCACACAATGACGCTCCTGAAATGCCTCCTGTGGTTTGGCGGCACTCTCAGCATCTTGTTCGTCTGTCACTGGATCGTAGAACAAATGCCACAGACGATCAGTACGTCCGCGGCAAAACTAATCTCTGACCAGATACTTCCACTCATGCAAGGAGAGGACTGGATCGCCACAAAACAAGAACTGACGACGATCATCGAAGTCTATCTCCCCAAGTTGCAAAGTCAACGATGCGATCGCATGGAACTTCGCTACAGTCTTCCTACCGAGATGGTCATCCCTACAGCGTCACTGATCGATGAGGACATCGATAACATCGCACGACTGCTACACGGCCTCGAGCTCGAATGTCAGGAAGAGTACGGCGGCTGGCTCTCTCCCGTCGACGTGCGCCGACGTATCAGCACTCTTCATCACTCTCTTCAGCGCATCGCCTAGCCATGGCGATTTTTTTATTGTATGCTTGAAACAGCTCCGCAGAACTAATTTGGGCAAATCATGGCTATCGGGTTTAGAACGATTCTTACTTCGGTGAAAATCTCAGAACCCCGCGGCATGCCCTCACGGGCGTAACGATCGTCGACAGCGATTTGGTTCTTCAACTGACTCTTCTGTAAACGAAAGTGCACCAAACAAAAAGTTGGGTGTCCGACTGACGCGAGCCAATTTTAGTCCTGTGGAGTACTCAAAAACACCCGAATTGCTCGGGTGTTTTTTATTCTCACCGCTGGGTTCAAATACCCCGCTGCTTTGCGGCGTCAGTCTGTCATTCCGACCGAGGAGTTGGACGACGAGCGGAGGAATCTCACGTTCACGAGATCTCTCCGCTACGGCCTATCCAATAGGCCTTCGGTCGAGATGACAGACGATGTGTCGATACCCC
>Ga0209824_10000067_pt1 | contig 73641 bp, 79 predicted proteins | sample VDWuncwatermetaG_FD_184124 | JGI IMG/M metagenome (GOLD analysis project Ga0209824, IMG submission 184124) | Wastewater microbial communities from Netherlands to study Microbial Dark Matter (Phase II) - VDW unchlorinated drinking water (SPAdes)... ... | reverse complement strand
ATAACAATGGCTTAAAAGTAATGTAATCTGTCTTGAATAATAACCTGAAAACATATTTAATTTATAAAATTGGTCGTTAAATCGGATCCAGACCAAAACCCATGACCAAGCTTTGGGGGCAGTTTGTATTGGTTTCTAACTGCCCCCGCTCTTGCCGTTGATTCCAAGACCTGAATAAAATCCGCTCACAGGACCCGTCCATGACTCCCCGGCTGATAGAATTTCTACCAACAAATCACTGCTTACGTTCTCTACATAACCACCATCGGTCTTATAAGAACTCAATTTCTTTTTTAAAATCGCTAAATCCATTCGACACCTCCTTGTGTTCGTGAATCTAGAGTATAGTGCTTGATTCATTTTGAAAATGTCGGGACTTTCGATGATGTACATAACAATGGCTTAAAAGTAATTTAATCTGTCTTGAATAATTAACCTGAAAACATATTTAATTTATAAAATTGGTCGTAAAATCGGATCCAGACCAAAACCCATGACCAAGCTTTGGGGGCAGTTTGTAACTTTTTGTACCGAGCAATTTTTATACTAACTGATATTATAATGACAACAGCAGCCTAAAAAAGAGGCTATGTTTTATTTGACAAAAGAGCTAAAAAAGTAATACGTTCTGCTGAATCGGAGGCCTCGCCGTATGCAGAAAGTTTCTAATAAAAATAAGTACGCTTCAAAAATAAAATTAACAAAAATTAGGTCTTTAATTGTAATTGATAACGCTCCGCTTAGGCAAAAACCAGTAAACCTTGCGCAAAAATGGCTTAAAAAAATTAAAGAGACCGAGCAAAGCACTAAAAATTTTCAAGATGTTGATCTTAAGCTTTATACAGACTGGTCTAATTTGACCATGCACCCCCTAATTGAGAAAATTGAAAAATCACGGGAGGAATTTTTACAACTTGCTGAATTCCACAATTTAATGGTAACCGTTGCTACGCAAAAAAATATAGCTATGCCCTTAGCTTTTACTTTACTGATGGAAGAGGAAGAGCAATATAAAAATGGTGATGATAAGACTCGTGCAAAGATTGATATCATACGAGCTGAGCGCACAAGGCTACTTGAAGACGAAATAAAACAGCAATCAAAGGAAAAAAGTGAATGCAACTGTGCCTCCTGCCGCCAGCAGCGAGATCAATTTAATAAACACTTTTCAGACGGCGATGATTTTGAGTCTGCTTCAGAAGGGTTGGGCGCAAATCTTTTTGACGAGGTTATTAATAATTTTAGAACTGAAGAAAAAGTAATACAAGAATCAAGAGAAAAATACCAATCTCATATTCAGTATTACGAAAGGCTTACAGATAAAAAACTGATTAAAATAATGCGCAATTTTGAAGAAGGGTTCGATTTTTTAGCTGAAGCTTTTTCTGTGTTGATGAACTGTGCGCGTACCGATTTGTTACGAAAAATTTGGCGGATGGCGCCTGTTTCATTAAAGACTGTAATCAATAAAAAAACAAAAACTGATTTCAAGATGAGCGTCGAAGAACTCATGAATGAATCTGAAGAACGAGATCAGGTGAGGGCTCAGGCTATTGGGGCTGAAGAATCTTCTTTGCATGAAGATGACTTTGGCAGTGATTTTTTTATGGGGTTAGACTCTCAACACAAGAAAAATAAAAAAGTTTTAAGTGAAGATGATAAAATCAGAATTAAATCTCTATTCAGAAAAATTGTGCGCCGAATTCATCCGGATCATTTAAAAATTGAGGCCTCGTTGCCGCTTAAATCATGGTTTGACGTGTTATGGAAAAAAGTGGCTGAGGCCCATGAAAAAAACGATCTTGAAAAACTGATAGATCTGCATCACAAAATTTCAATTGCGCTTAACGATTACGACGAGTTGAGCATTTCTGAACTAGAAACTGCGGCCAATAGGCTAGAATTTGAATATAAGGATCTTTTGCGTGAATATGCTGATTTTAAAAATCATCCGGCGTGGAAATTTTCTCAATTAAAAGATTATAGCAAACTGCAAAAAGCACAAGCAAAGCCCTATTTGCAACAGCAGAAAAAACTTAATAAAGATATCGAAGAAATCAGGGCCCAAAGAGCTGAAATCGAAAGAATTGCGGGTCTAATAAAAGACGGAAAAATTAAGCTTAGGCCGGCAAAACAAAAGCGCCGAACGAGCCAGGCCCGACAAAACATTCGGCGCAGGCAATCAGTGACTGATGCCCAGGGCACGTTCTTTGAGTAAAGATCTTTTGCAATGGGTTAGGATAAACAAACCCTAACTTCGATTTACGATTAAAATTTCCACCTCATAACGACTAAGTTGCTGCAGGGCCTGGCGGGCTTCCTGCAATTGCAGTATTGCCAGCCGCAGGGGCTCGAGATAAAAAAACGTGACAGTAAAAATCCACCCTTATTTTTTGCAAAAGAAATTGATCTCTCCGTTGCCTGGCGTGCCCTGCTCAAAAAAAATATTACTGCTGATGTAACGGTTTTTGAAGCCAGAGTTGAGCTTGCGGATAGTCTGGATAAGAGAAAAAAACAAACTGGATTTGAAGAGCCGAAAGAACACTGGAGCGATGTTTTTGACCTCATTTTTCCGATCTCTATTGAAACCCTCAAAATAAACAACAGTGCTCTTCTGTTTACCAATCACGATCTTAAAGCGCCGCTGGCTTTAGCCATAGAAAAAATTGAACTTCAGGCTCATAATCTGCGAAGTCGTTCTAAAGGAGAACGTAGCCCCTTTTATTTAAAGGCTAAAATACAGAAACATGCAAAACTGGATGTTAGCGGTGAACTGAATATTCTGGCGGACTTGCCGGAAGCTCAGGTCGATATCAAATTAGAAAAATTTCAGATGAGTAGTATAAATAAAATGCTGAGACTCAATGTGCCTATAGATATAACCAAAGGGGAGCTTAGTCTATATGCAGAAGCTGTAAGCTTTGCCGGGAACGCACACGGCTATGCCAAGCTTTTTTTTAATGATGTGGATATCATTGCACCAAAACAGAAGTATCTCGGAGCTAAGCATTTTTTTATCGAGATTGGGACAGCATTTGGAAACTGGCTGCTGAAGAATCGCAAAACAAAAATACTCGCTCTGCGGTTACCATTTGATTACCGGAACGGAAAACTGAAGATTGATTCGGTGGAGGCTTTCAGATCTGTCGTTCGCAATTACGATAAAACCCTGAAGCCGGACATTGAAAACTCAGTATCTTTAAAAAAATAATAGAGTTCGGATCTTTAAAAGCTTAATCTTCAAAAAATTCTTGAAGGATTATTTTTTGCCATTCCCTTAGTGTCAGCCTTACTTTGTGCTCAGGGTAAAAAAGATGTTTTAATTTCAGACGGTCTAGTCGGTACATTTGCGGAGCAGTGATATAAACTTTAGATTCAGAACCGATTTTTTTACTGAGGTCTTTTAGAAATTTTTAAATATCCTTGACCCCTCCTTCTAGGTGTTCAAGAACATCGGTGATAAGAATAACATTTGGCGCAAATTCAATTCCCATAGTGTATGCGGCGAACATAAATAGGACCAAAAACGTCGGTGAGCCGGTCCCATGGACCAGTGACCAAAGCCATAACAAAAGGGACCACACCCACTGGTGTTTCCGTTTAGATAATTATTTTTTTATTTAAGGTAAGTCTAGTTTTGCAAAGTTTTTTTAAATTATATTTTTAATTTTAACTTTCAGACTCTACTTTAAATACAGTATTTTAATTGCAGGGAGTCACTATAAGAAAATAATCTTTCTTTTGGATACTTTGTCGAGGAAAAGACTTTGCATTCAAACCATGAGGCACTACGCACGTTTAAACTTTATCTTGCTCGACTCAAGCAAGGCTTGTTCTTTGGAAATTTAAGTTCTTAAATGAAATTGCTGGTAAAACTGATTTTACGCTGGCCCCCATGGGACCGCCTCACCGCCCAAAATGGCCCCTTTTATTCCCGCCGCCTACGGCCATGATGTAGTTTGAAGCAAATTCGGGGTCACGCAGCTTCTGCATAAAATCGTCGTTAAAACTTGTGAGCTTATTCATTGGTATGTTCCTTCCATAAGATAAGGCACCACAAATAAAGCCGCCGCCCCTAAGGCTGCGGTTAAAACAACAGCTAAATAATTTTTACCCTACTTAGCAACTACCGAATTTCTGCCGCAGGCGAATTCAATCTTTGAAACACTTCGCTGGCGTCTAGATCGGTTTTTTGCCCATTTTCAAAAGTTAAATAAACTCTATTTTGCGAAATAGCGATATCTGTAACGCTGGTATAAGGTATATTGCGGCTATTAAGTAACCTGTGGGCACTATTACTGCGCGATACTACTATTACGCGGCCATCTTCAGTTAAACTATACACACGCCCATCAAGAGCCTTTACTTCTTTAATGCGGGTGCCAACATTAACGCGAATAATTGAACAGCCTAATTGCGATAAACGAATTGAAGACAATAGCTTGTCGCCGGCAAAGACTATTTTTTCATCGTAGCGTGTGCCATCGTCCTCGCGAAATCCACTTTGCACAATGCGGCATTCATTAGATGCATCTGGTAAAGCAACAATCACTGTTAAATCAGAACATTGCTGAAGAACTCGATTGATACATGTTGCATGTTGAGCAGCAAAAGTTTGTGTACCTAATAATATTGCTGAGGTCAGTATAGACATCTTTATCATTTTAATCTCCTTAAAAAAAATGTATTAAAGTACATAAGGTTACAAGTTTGTGAGATTAATTTCTCTTTGTTTCAAACTCTACATTGAATTAAAAATATTTGTTTCACTTAATATGCCAAGTTAAGCTGGTGTTTATTCGATGTGAGCCGTAGGGTTGTCAAATATTTTTACAATTTAGATATAATTAAGACTTTTTTGGTCACTTTAATGAGTTAAGTTAGGAAGCTATCATGGGTACTTTCAGCCTTCGCCGCCCAAACTAGCCGAAAGAACAGACCTAACTCGCATATTTCATAAGTGTTGCGTCATTTAGATATTTTATCAGAATCTTTTTTTGAAATAATATATTTGAAAATTATGTGGATAACTTAAGATTTTAAGCACAGTTCCCCCAGCCCCATCAACGAAGTTTATTCAAAAAGACTATTCAAATTTTTTATTTTCTAAGCTGTACTTGCAAGTGACGCGATTATAAATCAGTGTCTCTTATTTTTGAATCACCACTATATCCCTGATTAACAGAGCTAGAATAATAATTTATGCAATATAAATCAAAGCCATCGTTAGAAGGAACAACTCTATTTATACATTCAAGTGAGTTAATACGCTCAAGAGAATGAAATTTTTTAGCAGTTCGGCCACTGTCAGTTTTTTTTGTATAAAGTCGTTCTTTGTATTCAAAACATTGGTCATCATCTAAACCTAAAAATGGATTAGCAGGAAAACAGCTTAATTCATCAGGGACTTTTTCTGAATTACAATCATTATAAATATCAACTTTATAATTGATCGAAATGCTATTTCCATTTAGAGAATCAAAACCATGCAGGTTTTTGATTCACGAATACGCGAATTGACTGAATACGAAACCGAGCAGCCTAAAAAAAAAGTTAATAACAGTAGTGTTTTCATTACGCCGGCATCACTTGTGACTTCGCCACTTGAAAATTGAACCTCAATTTTGCGGGTTGTCGGACCTGATTTTAGTGCTGGAAATTCAAATGAAACTTGGTTACTGATTGTCATAGCTGCCTTTTTCACAAATTGTTATCTAAGTAACTACAATCTGTGGCTTTTTTTGAAAAAGTCCAGCTACTTTTTCAAATCTCATGAAATATTCGGGCTAAAGAATAATAGATTCATTTCCGATAAGAGTTCATGGAGAAAATATGAAAAAAATAGTTAGTTTAGTTAATATAATTTTATTACTACTTAATTCGGTAGCTTTTGCCCAGGTTTCAAAACATGATCAGGAAGCCGAATTTCGTCAAAAAACATTAGCAACATATAAAATCTATCATAGATCAAAAACTTTGCCAGAGTTTGTTTTAAAAGCAAAGTTTTTGCCAACTACTGAAAAGGCTTTAATGAAATTTATATGGCAGCAAGGTTTGTATGATAAGCCCGCCTTAGCCGTAACTTTCAAGCAAGATGAAAATCGGGCTGTATATAAATTTTCGAATGATATGCTTATAGAGATAAAGCTTGAAAATAATAAGCCGACACTTTGGGTAAATAATTGGGCAGTGCACGCAAACCCTGACGATAGTCCAGAAGTTTTATTAAATAAAATTCAAAAAATAATGCAAAAAAAACAATCCAGAGTCCATCTAATAGAGCTGTTATTTCCAGAGGCGCAAGCACACCCTGCTATCCAAGGGATGTTGGTTGCGCTAACAGCAATGGCTTTTTTTGTTTTTTGTGTTAAAGACGGCGAGCGCCGGAAAGATGAGAGAACCACCGAAAATAATAAGATTTTGAATGAACGTGACAGAGTGGAGAAACAAGTTAAATCAGATGCGGCTGACGTTGAATTTATTGACACTATTAATGATAATCTCAGAATTGCAACTTTCAAATGCACCGAAGCACCTGAAAACAAAACAAAATTACTAACTGAGTTTAAAACGGATTCTGGTGAGATCTATAATTTTACATATACCAAGTCAAACAAACTTGTAAAAATGGTAAGGTCTAAAGTTGGTACTAACAAGCATACATTATCATTTCAGATTCTGCAAAATGGCCACATGAATATAATAAAAACAGCGAAAGATTTTAATGAGCAAAGAGCACGTTTTGTCGCAAATGCCGTAGACAGCAGTGTAAAGTACGTACGCGCCAGCAGTAGTATTGAGTCTCTGCAGGTGATATGCAAAGACGAACAAAAATTTGCAGAAAAACTTTACTCTCCTAGGGAAAGTGCACGCTTAGAAATAATTAAGAAAAACTTTGAAAAAAATTCGGTAGAGGAGCCAGCGCAGCGTCCTTATTTACCGACAAACCCAAAGCATGAATCAAGCAGCGCCAAATAAGATTGTATCGGTTTACAAAGGGCGCACAGCCCTTATAAAATACTAATCACTGATAGTATTTTAAGTAGGCCGTTAGCGAAATTAAGAACTTTCTGCAGTTGGTAGTAACACACAGCTGCAAACCTAGGGCTAAGTGTATATCGGTCACCAGGTTTATACGATATTTATTAATAAACCTCTTTGCAGTGGCTAGTTTTAATAATTGTTACTTTGATAACCTGACTTTCAATAAAATAAACAACTTTGCTTGTTTTAGAATGAAAATTAAAGTTTTTGACCTCATTGAAACCAAAAGCTTTAATTTTCAATAACAGAGCTTAGGCTTAAAACGTCTTGACTGAGACAATCAGCATCTTTCTGCATGTTCATAGGAATAATTTTTTTAGCTCGTTGGATAACACTTGCAACAATATCGAGCGTTTCCTTTTCAGCATTTTTTCCAACAAAAATAGTACTTCTAATAAGTGTTGGTAAAACGTTACAAAGATCTGCCAAATTATAATAAGATGCTGCTGCGGTTAATTCTATACGTCTTCTGAGATTACTATCAGTGCAATTAGAGGAAATTGCTTGGTTCGCGATTAGGGCATCTTCACTAGCTTCAATCCCACTATCAGTAACGTTTTTTGCCCAACCTATATCCATATCTATATTTTTAATTAATTCCTGGTCAGATGTTGCCTGTGCGACTTTGATAAGCCTGACGACATTACCAAAAGGAATCATATTTTTTGTTTTATTGTAAATATGTTTATTTAATGGTGCCCACGAACTGGCAGCATCTATATACTTTTTAGCTAACGAAACGACACTTACAGAATTTTTTTGTATAATTTCAGCTTTCTTTAAACAGACTAATAACTCATCTGTTGCAAATGCGGATGTTGTTACAAATACTATAATAGCTGCTGCCAATAATTTATTTTTCATACATTTCCTTTTTTTGATACCGTTCCAATGTCTGTGGGCTTAATTGCCCATTAGACAAAGTTGAAGTAGCGTTAAATTGAAAGGCAGTATAGCTTTGAATCTAGAAAATATCAACTGACCAGGTTTTTGACAGGTAAAAATGTAAAAGAATCTCGCCAGAGCTATGTAATTACTCTGCCGTGAGTTTTTATAATCGGAAACGATTAAATCAACAACTGCGAGGATCGTACGATTTGTGTTTTCTGGGCTATGAATTCTGTCGGAATCTGAACTAAAGCTGATTCGTTATAAAAACGATAGCCTCTGCCTTGCATGACGACCTCAATATCGTCGCAATAATTGTGCGAGTGATTGATGGTTTGCCGACGCGAGCAGTACAAATATGCATAAGTTCAGCACATCGAACTAGTGCGAGCTTGCTCCTTCTTTAAAAAGAAGATAACTTACTTTATGTCCCAGCTAACGCTCTATAATTATTTTAGAAGTTCAACCTCTTACCGTGTTCGCATTGCTTTAGCGTTAAAAAATTTAAACTACACCTATAAACCTGTACATTTACTCAATAGCGGCGGCGAACAAAACGCAGAAGCTTACCGAATGCTTAACCCCGCTGGCGGCGTGCCTACGCTTGTACACAATGAAAAAGTTATCTCGCAGTCTTTTGCAATTATTGAATACTTAGACGAAGTTTTTGCTAACACCACTGCGCTTTTTGCCCAAGACTCTTTTACAAAGGCAAAAATCCGGCAATTTTGCGAGACTATTAACGCCGACATACACCCCTTGCAAAATTTAAAAGTGATGCAGTTTTTAGAAAAACAGCTTCAGGTTACTCACGAACAAAAAAACCTGTGGCTTAACAAATGGATCACCGAAGGCCTTGCTTCTGTAGAAAAAATTATTAAACCCTATGCTGAAAATTTCTGTTTTGGGAGTTCTGTAACGGCGGCAGATCTTTTTTTAATACCGCAATTGTTTTCTTCGCAGCGCTTTGGGGTGGATATAACCCAATTTGAAAGTTTATGTAAAATTAATGAAAATTGTTTGCTACTTGAAGCCTTTAAAAAAGCGCACCCTTACCGGCAGATCGATACACCAGAAGATTTGCGGATTCTATAAAAAACTCAGCAAGCTTAACCATTTCCGGCAAACAAAAAGCTCCATTTATCAATAACCGGTATAAAAATAAAAACTAGCATGCTGACATTGGTCCACATAAAGAAGGCGAACCATCTTTCTTTTCCCCCAGTTAGATACATTCTGAAAAACTCTTTTAATAACATAATTACAAACGGAAAAACCAATGCCGCATAAACCCAGCTGGTCAGCAAAAAAAAGGGCGCAGCGATGGCCACACCGCAATAAACAAATGTATACAGCCCAATATGAAACAAGGTTTTAGAAATTCCTAAAGTTACCGGGAGGGTCGGAATTGAGCCCAATCTGTAGTCTTCAACATACCTGATGGCAATCACCCAAAAGTGCGGCATCTGCCACAAGAACATAATCAAAAATAAGTAGATAGAGTCAGAATTAAAAATGTCCGGATTATTTATGGCGTAGCCAATGGTTATCGGCAGCGCCCCTGGGATAGCGCCCGGCACTGCTGCAAACACCCAACGTGGCTTTAAGTACATGGTGTAAAGGCCATTATACAGCAACACACTGGCACTGGCTATGTAACTAGCGATGCTAGATAAATCATGTAACATATTGATACCAATAAACAAAAACAAAACTGATAATATTAATCCAGCGGCCGGTTGTATTTTTCCACTGGCAATAGGGCGCCCCGCAGTTCTGGGCATTTTTTGATCAAGCTTGTATTCTTGAACCTGATTTAAAGCAAGGCTACCCGAGCTTAAAAAATAAAGACCGCCAATAAACCAAATAAAATCTTTAGCAAAAAAAGGGCTTTCAATTTGAAAACTCGTGGCATAGCCAGCTATACCCGCAAGCAAGGCAAAAATAACGATGCCGAGTTTAGTTAGATTTGAGTAGAGCTTAAACACGTCTATAAAATACTACTTTGTGCAATTCTAGAAACAATATCTAGCGCACAAAAACCTAATAACACGGCCAAAAAAACAAAACCTGAAGCAAAAATCAAACGATTAGTAGGTTTATCGTATTTCAAATGCATAAACCACGCCATGACTAAATAAGCCTTAACCCCGGCTATACTAAATGCAATTAAGGCTGAAAACGGCTGAAGGTATTGCCGCAAGGCATGCGCCCCTATGGTTAAAAATGTTAAAAGAAAAAGAGCCATACCTATTTTAAAATAAGTACGAAGCGGCGTGATGTGAGGCTCTTCCATGTGAGTACTTGTATGTTGCTCTGTCATTGCGTTCTCCTAGGCAATAATTTGGTGGATCTGCTATTCCCTATCATGGTGGATCTGCTATTCCCTATCATGGTGGATCTGCTATCCAACTAAATATAAAAGTGGAAATAAAAAAATCCAGATAAGGTCGATGATATGCCAAAAAATTCCAACGCCTTCAACCGGCGTAAAATATTTTGAATTGAATTCACCTTTAATATTTTTAATCATCACCCAAGTAATTAACCCCATGCCGATTAATACATGAATACCATGCAGGCCCGACATACAATAATAAAAGCCAAAATAAAGCCCTAAGTTTTCGTGCACGGGTTTAAGCATTTCAAGATTTAACTTTTGTCCCGGAAAAATTCCCAAATGAAATTTGTGCGTGTACTCGAAATATTTAATTACCATAAAGACAGCGCCACATAGAATTGTAATGGCTAAGGCCCAGGTGGCTTTATTTCTTTGGTTCACCTGGCAGTAGTAAATTCCCAGTGCCATTGTGAGTGAGGAAAAAATCAAAACCAATGTGTTAATAAAACCCAAACGCCAATCTAAAAACTTAGCCCCTTCGGCAAACATTTCAGGATACAGCGCATGAAATATTATATAGCCCACAAACAAACCACCAAACATTAGGATTTCAGTTGTCATGAACAACCAAATGCCCTCTTTATTTGAATCGTATTGGTGGGTGGCATCCCGATAATGCGAGGCCACGTTGACTCCATCTACTAATCTATTTGTACTCATAAGGCCCCGCTGTCACTATTGGTTCATGGTCAAAGTTATGCATAATTGGCGGTGAGGAGGTTTGCCACTCTAATGTTTTTGAACCCCACGGATTATCAGGAGCTTTGGCGCCGTTTCTTAGGGCCTGAATCATCGTGAAGAGCCCGATTAAAAACCCAGTGGTGATTAACCAAGAGCCAACGGTTGAAATTTTATTAAGCTGTTCGTATTCAGGAATGTAATCAAAATACCGGCGTGGCATACCCTTGGCCCCTAAAATAAATTGTGGAAAGAAGGTCACATTAAAGCCGATAAAAATAAACACCCACGAAAGCTGCGCACCCAGCTCATTGTACATTTTTCCAAACATTTTTGGAAACCAATGAAAAAATCCGCCCATAATCGCCATTAATGTACCGCCCACCATCACGTAGTGAAAGTGCGCCACCACAAAGTAAGTATCGTGAAAGTGTACGTCAATAGCCGTAACGGCCAGAATAATGCCGGTAACGCCGCCAATGGCAAATAAAAACAAAAACCCAAGTGCGTACAACATCGGTGCCGTAAACTGAATTGAACCCTTGTAAAGGGTGGCTAGCCAGTTAAACATTTTAATGGCCGTTGGCACCCCCACCAGCATTGTAATAAATGAAAAAACAATGCCTGCAAGTTCCGACTGCCCCGAAACAAACATATGGTGGCCCCATACAAAAAAAGACACCAGTGCTATACCAATAGAAGAAAAAGCAATAGCGGTATAACCAAAAATTGTTTTTTTAGCATGAGTGGTGATTATTTCAGAAACCACTCCCATAGCCGGTAAAATCATAATATAAACTGCGGGGTGTGAGTAAAACCAAAAAAAATGTTGGAATAAAACCGGATCGCCGCCAAGTTTTGGATCAAAAATACCGATTCCAAAAACTCTTTCCATTGCCAGCAACAATAAGGTAATGGCCAAAATCGGGGTGGCTAAAACCTGAAGAATAGCTGTTGAATATATGGCCCAAACAAACAACGGAATACGAAACATCGACATACCCGGCGCGCGCAGCTTGTGTACTGTTACAATAAAATTGAGTCCGGTTAGTATGGAGCTCATTCCCATAATAAAGGCGGCCATGACCATCATCACGACGGCACCACCCGTGCGTATTGAGTACGGTGTGTAAAATGTCCAGCCGGTATCAATTTTAGTACTGAAAAAGGTACCTATGGCTAAAGCTGCTCCTGTCATAAAAACATACCAGCTTAGTAAATTTAAACGAGGAAAGGCCACATCTTTTGCGCCCAGTTGTAGGGGCAAAAAGAAGTTTCCTAAAATGGCAGGAATGCCCGGAATAATCACCATGAAAACCATAATAGCACCATGGTAGGTTAAAACCTGATTGTACACATCTCCGTTTTTTAAAATCTGCCCAACGTTCGGGGTGGTGTTTGGTGCAAAAAGTTCTAATCGTAAAAGTATCGCCATGATTCCACCGATTAGGAAGAAGGTCATAACCGATACAAAATATAAAATAGCAATTCTTTTATGATCTAAGGTAGTAAACCAGGATAATAAGCCGGGTTCTTCATTGATATAATTTTTTCCGGAAACGTGACCAGTTACATGTTGTCCCATTTTAACACCTAATCCTTAATCTAATTTTTTAATCTAAATCTTTAATGTAAGCAATGATCGCACTAAGTTCTGACTCTGAAAGCTGTCCCTGAAAGGAGGGCATCGGCGAGGGTTTTGGAAAACCTGCAGCAATTAGCGCTTGCGGTAGCAAGATAGATTCACGCACATGGTTTTCATCAAATACTACTGTTGCGCCGTTTTCTTGCGCCGCACTCTTGCCCCATCGTTGAAATAGCGAAGGGCCAATTTTGGCGGCTGCATTATCAACATTATGGCAAGAAGCACAGGCTCGGGTCTGAAAATATTTAGCCCCACGCTGAGCTAGCGGCAATAAACCGACCTCAGATTCTTCAATTAGCCATTTATCAAAATCTTCTTGTGATACCACTCTGAGTTTTGTAATCATTGCGGAGTGTAGGGTTCCGCAAAGCTCAGTACAAAAAACATAAAACTCACCCAGTTTTTCGGCGTTAAACCAAACGGCAGTGTAGCGTCCAGGTACGGCATCTTGCTTAATTCGAAAACTGGGGACATAAAATGAATGCAGTACATCTTCTGAAGCTAAAATAATTTTAACATCTTTATTAACTGGCACCACAATTTCAGTAGATTTAATGCCATTTTTATATTCTGCTGTCCATGCCCATTGTTTACCCGTAACCTGAATCTCTAAAGCATTCTTCGGCATGGTTCTCATGTTATGAAATATGGCCCAGCCCCAGGCAAAAACTACTAAAAATATAATCAAGGGAATAACTGACCATAATATTTCAAGACGGGTGTCATGTGTGATGTAGGCGGTTTTATCATGGGCCGACTTGCGTTTGTACTTCAGCGCAAAGTAGATCATTCCACCTATTAAAATGGCACACGAAATAAAACTTACCACAATTAAAAAACCATAAAGGCTGTCTATTTGCTTTGCTATCTGTGTGCCTTGTTCCGGCATAAAAGTCCCCGCCATTATGTATTCTCCCTTTTTGCTTTCACCATTGCGGCCAATAACCACAGCGCTAATGCAACAACTGTTGCCGCGCCTGCAAGCTTCATTATATTAAAAACCTGAAGTCCATATTTAGACTGATGGCTGTCATACTTAAAACAATACAACATAACTGAGTCTACTATATTGCCAACTTTTCCACTAGCTGCCTCATTCAGTGCAAGCTTTACATCGCGGGGCTCAAACTGAATACCATGCAAATATCTAGAAATTTTTCCATCTGGTGAAATGACTATTGCGGCTGAAGCATGCGACCACTCTTGAGCCTGCACATTCCACTTAAATTTAAAACCTACGGATTCGGTTATTTTTTTAACGTTGGCCTCATCAGCTGTTACAAAGTGCCAACCATTTTCTGTACCTGTGCGTGCATACAATTTTAAGTAGGCGGCTTTTTTCTGTAAAGCCACCGCAGGCGTTTCTTTAGTATCAAAACTAAAAGCAATTATTTCAAATTGATTTGCCGGAGACCAATCCACAGATTTTAGAGTATCAACAAGACCATTTAAATGAAAATTACATAGTCCGGGGCAATTAAAATAAACAAGACTTAAGATCACGGGTTTATTAGATTTAAAAAAAGTAGTTAAAGCGACTTTCGCGCCTAGCTCGTTCGTTACGACTAAATTCAAATCTATCTGTCCATTGATTTTTTCTTGAATACCTACGTTTTTAAGTTCTTCCGGTACTTCAGATGAAATTTTAGCGGTGTCGCTGCCCGTGTAGACGTCTTTGGGCGCGTTAGCGGAAGTAAACCCGCCGATCTCCGCAAAGACCGCAGGGCTGAAATAAAATAAAAAATAAAATGTAAAATGTAAAATGTAATGTAAAATAATATGTAAAACATAAATAATTTTTGCTTTGATTTTTGTTTTGATTTTGATTTTCAAAAAAATTCCAATCTTCGCGGGTTAGTCAGCACATTAGTTAGCACTTTCAGCAAATAGGGCCACATCTTCAGTTTTATCTTTAGATTTATTGTGGGTAATGGTTTCAATCCAGTTCACTACGGCCCAACGCTCAATGGGTTTAAGCGTTGACTTGAACGAAACCATCTGCGTGCCCGGTAAGCCATTTTGTAAAACTTTATATAATCCAATATGGCCGCCGCTAGTTTTCCATTTCCCTTCAACTAAATTTCTTGCGTTTGGCAGCCCGCCAATTAAATCACCCTTTTCGCCGTGGCACATCGCACAGTTTTGTTTATATATTTTCTGGCCCACCGCCGCCACTTCGTCATTTTGGAGCCAAGGCTCCTTAATGTTAGCTAAGTCAAATTTAGCGGTGCCTGCAGGAACTGGCATTGAAACTTTTTCATCAAGAGTTACGCCTTTATTTACAAAGATAATATAAAAGAAAAAAGTAAAAACAAAAACCATTGACCCTAAAAAGGCAATAAGTCCCGCTTGATTATGATGATCATGATTTTCAGACATGAAAAGTCTCCCTTGGTGTTTTCAAAAGCCCAAAGCTAATATATATTTCATCGAACATATAGCGTAATTGGCTAGTTAGAGCAATCTAAGTCTGTGTTGTATCTAAACTAATTTTGTAAAACGTAAATATCAGAATAATTTCGGCCCAATTCTTCAGAGTCCATTCCGTAGCCCACCACATAGCGGTCCTCAATGGTTTTACCAATATAATCGGCACGAATTGGCAATTCTCGGCGGGCAGGCTTATCCAGTAATGTTACTATTTTTAATGAAGCAGGGTGTGAGGCCAATAAACGGTTTTTTAAAAAATTTAATGTACGCGCGGTGTCGATAACTTCTTCAACAATAATAACGTCTTTATTAGTAATATTTATACTAATGTCTTTGGCCATGCGGCTGGCGCCTCCTTTTTCAGTCGATTGTACATAGACAAAATCCACTTGCTGCATAAGAGCAACTTTGCGCATAAGATCCGCGGCAAAATGAATGGAGCCACGAAGTGGACAAATAAAAATCAACTCTTTGCCTTCATAATCAATTTCAATTTGTGCGGCCAGCTTAGAAACTAATTTTGCGATTTCTTCCTTTGACAAAAAAGAAGTCATTTCATCTTTAATCTGATTGTATTTAATTTGTGCCATATAATATCCTTTTTATTCTGCACCTAATGCGGTTGACTTTATAAAGTCAGGGAAGTTACGCCTGTGGCCTGCGCCATTTTCAGATAGCGAAGCGCCTCTTGATTCTTTGAGTCGTAACGCAAAACATTCTCCCATTGATCAACGGCTTCGGCAATATGATGGGCGTTGTACAAAATTAAACCAAGCTTCAGTCTAGGGGCGCTGAGTTTTGGATCAGTCTGGATTAAAGACCTAAGCTCCTTAATTGCTTTGTCTTTTTGTCGGGATTGAACAAAGCACTCGCTGAGTCTCATGATGAAGTCTGCTTTTTTAGCAGATAAAGAAATAGCCTTAAGATAGTGTTCAATACTCTCATTAAAATACCGGTGCTGCAAATACATATCAGCTAGCTCTGCATGTTTTGCGGCAAATTTTTCACTGATATTAAATTCTGAAGTTTGTGTTTGCTTTTGCGCATCGAGTTGTATCCGCGCCTCTTCAAACACCTTTCTGGCCTCATCATAGCGGCCAATGTCATTTAAAATAATTGAAAGCCCAACGGCCGCATCCGTGTAGTGAGGCTCAATTTCAAGCGCTTTTTTAAAAGTCGAAATAGCTTTGTTAAACTTTCCTTGATCATAATAAATAGTGGCCAGCATTTGTAAAACTTCCGGATTCTTAGAGTTAAGCAAGGTGGGCTGATTAAGCAATGGCTCTGCTATAGCGTAATCGCCCTCGATGAATGCGGCACGAGCCTCTTCAATTAATTGCAGAGAAAATGATTTCATTATAATCCCCCGCGCTTAATATCTTTTGCTTCTTCAGAATTTGGAAATTTTGTCATCAACAAATCTGTATAGGTTTTTTTTGTTTTATCATCAAAAAGCTTGGCCGCGCTTTTAATGGCGCCGGCCAAAGAGCGCGGCTGCAATTCAGAATCAGAATATTTTATATAAGCGTCTGTATAGCGCAGTAACGCGGAATCATAAAACTTCTGCTTATAATAAAAATCAGCAATAGAGAGTTCTTTTTCATTGAGCATGGTCAATGCTTTGCGGCGGTGCTCGTGGGCTTGTGCTAAATATTCAGATTGTGTAAACTTCTTAATAAGTTCGCTGAAACTGTAAATGGCGTCATTTGCCAATTTTATATCACGGTCAATAGTTTCAGGTAATTGCAAAAAATAGCTCATTCCCGTTCTAAAAACAACATAGTCCGTTTTAGGATGCTTTGGGTGCATTTCTTTAAAGTTCTGGTAAGAAATCTGAGCCTCAGGGTAGTCTTCATTTTTAAAGTGAACATCCGCTATAGCTAATTCTGCCTCGGTGGCGTAAGAGCTGTACGGAAATTTATTTTTTACATCGGTGTAGCGGTTAATAGCTAGGGTGTATTTTTCATCATCTTCGTAGTCTTTAGCAATTTTAAATGCGGCCTCTGCGGTATCGGCGTTTTTTTCATTGCTAGAGCAAGAAAAAAGAAAATTAAAAAATATTAAAATAAACAATAACTTCAAGCGGTTGTTGCTCCTAATTTTTATTAAAAACATCGGATTATTTGCTTTAAACAGATAAAACCTGAAGCTTGTATCGAAGTCAAAGCGTTACTCGGTATGCTTAAAATTTAAGCCCAATATTTCAAGTTGTGAACTGCTTATCCATCCTGAAAAAGCACCTGGATAACGAATTAAATAATAACCCTGATCAAATTTCAATATTTGAAGCTCAAGGCCCGCCGGTGCCTCAAATATAACAGACTTATTTTCACCCGGGGCTGTTTGAATTGGGGCTTTTTCGGCAATAATAAGGCCACGCAAAATAGTAGAGTCTAAATATCTAATTGAGGCGCAGAAGAGTGTTAAAACAGTAGCGGGCGCTATTAAATAAACAGGCCATTTAGGCGTGGTGATGAAATTATGTGCCAGCTGATTTTTTTTATCAGTTATAAATTTTTTTAGAACTAGCCACATCGTTGCAAAAACTAAAACAAGGCTTAATATAAACCAGGCATCTACCGGAACTGTTGAGATAACCGCTTTAAAGTTATCAAAATTAGTAATTTGGCGTGGCACCTGTGGCACTTCAAATTTTTTAATGAATTCTTTAAGCGAGTCCTGCGCAAGTTGATTGCGAGGGTTCAAAGTTAAGGATTTTTTAGACCAGACATAGGCTTGGAGCGCATTGCCTTTTTCGTGTGCTATCGTGGACATATTATGATAAATTACAGAGGCCTGAGTTGTATTAAGATCCAGCGTTAAAATTTTTTGATAAGCTTCAAGAGCGGCCTCAGGAATTTTTTGCTGCTGTTGTAGCGCCAGGGCCTGATTAAATAATTGCGTTGTTTCTTGCGGTATAGACATAAAGGCAAAGTCTACAAAAAAAGTGGGCTCATTGTCACGCAGGAACAAATATGACGTCAAATTATTTAGCACTCGGTGTGCTGTTTGGCAGGGGGTCTTCCCTCAAGATTTTCAGAAAAAATAGAACCAAGCGTTATCTAGACCAAGGGCGGCATAAGGCAGTTTTTTCAGGCATCTAAGGGCAATTATTAATAAGAATGTGTTATTAATAAGACAAACTAATTCCCTATTAAAGCGTCCTCTTATCGAAATGAAAAGGAAAGGTGTTTATGTTATCCGTATTTAAAAATATAATAACTCAGGTTGCTAACGCAGACGAAAGTTTGGTCGGAAGAAAAATCGACAGAAGCCCCGTTATTGAGGGCCTGATTTGCGATTTAGTAGATGAAGTTACATCTCAAAATTGTAATTTAGATGCTATTCGCAAATATCAGACGCATTTAATTGAAAGCTCTAAAACTAAAATTGCCCACATCGGGGCTGCGCGGGGCCGCCCACTTTATCACAATTATATTGGCACGGGCGCAGGTCAAGGGGCCTTTGTAGAGCTTGAGGATGGCAGCGTAAAACTTGATTTAATTAACGGCATTGGCATTCATATTATGGGACACAGTCATCCGCGCGTGATGAAGGCGGCCGTGCGTGGAGCGCTGGCAGATGTGGTGATGCAAGGAAATATTCAGCCCAACAATGAATATATTAAACTAACTGAAAAATTGGTGCAGATTGCGAGTCGAAAAAGCAAAATCAAGCATGCGTGGCTATCTACTTGCGGAACAATCGCTAACGAAAACGCTTTAAAAATAGCACGTCAAAAAAATACTCCGGCGAGGTTTGTTTTTGCCATGAAAAATGCATTTGCCGGACGCTCAACAATGATGGCTGAAATTACCGACAACCCGGCCTACAAGCAAGGTTTGCCAGAGTATAATGAGGTTTTAAGAATACCTAATTTTGAAAAAAAAGATCAGCAAAGCGCTGAAAAAGCTCTGCGTACCATGCAGGAGCAATTTGAAAAGCATGTAGGTCAAGTGGCTTGTTTTGTGTTTGAGCCCATGCTGGGCGAGGGTGGATTTGTGCCCACCCCGCGAGAATTTTACTTGCCGCTGCTGGATTTTTGCAGACAAAATAAAATTGCAGTGTGGGCCGACGAAGTGCAGACCTTTGCTCGCACCGGCGAATTTTTTGCATTTGAAACTATGGATTTGGGTGAGTACATTGACATTGTAACTATTGCTAAAACCATACAACTGGGGGCAACACTTTACGCGGAAGAGTACAACCCTAAACCCGGCCTAATCGCGGGTACTTTTGCGGGTGGAAGTTCTGCCATGAGCGCCGGACTTGAAATTATAGAAATGCTGGAAGAAGGTTTTTTGGGACCCAATGGTCGCATCATACAAATTTACAAGCGATTTATTGAGGGTTTAAATAATTTAAACAATACAACTTGTATATCGTTGGTTCAAGAGGCCGGCGGCATGGGGTTGATGATTGCGTTTACCCCTTTTGATGGAAAAAAAGAGCAAACTGAAGCTTTGATTAAAAAACTTTTTGATCGTGGCTTAATAGCCTTCAGTTGCGGCAAAGATCCGGTCAAAATTAGATTTTTAGTTCCGGCTATAATAACCAATCAAGAAATAGATTTGGCATTACAAGTGCTTGAAAAAACAATTTTAGAAGGAATTTAATTTGAGTTTAGTTGATGCTTGCCGAAAACTGATTTCATTCGACAGCAGTCCAACGGGGTCTACAGTTGAAGTTGTCGATTATTTTGCCGCCCTAGCAACTGAGGCCGGCTTGGTAGTTGAAGTTATACATGAAGTTCAAAATGGCATAACTCAGGCCAATATAATTATCCGCACCGAGAAATTCTGTCCCGGTGACAATGAATTTTTATTGCAAACACATCTTGATACGGTGGATCCCGGTAATTTTTCATTATGGAAAAAAAACGATTTCAACCCCTTTGATGCTGTTATTGAGGACTCTAAAATTTATGGCTTGGGAGCGGCGGAAATCAAGCTTGATTTTTTATGCAAGCTCAACGCTTTAAAAAAATTTAAAGCAAAAAAACTCAGTTCATTAAAGCCGGTTTTAGTGGGCACCTTCGGAGAGGAAACCGGAATGCAAGGTGCCTTAAGGCTTATTCGCAGAAACAAAATTAATGCAAAGTTTGCGCTTATTGGTGAAACCAGTAATCTGAGCATTATAAAAGCAACCAAGGGTTATGCCGTGGTAGAAATCCGTATCCCCATCAGCGAGGATGAAAAAAGATTTAAAATTTCTAGACAAACAGCCGAGTCCGCGTCAACACAAACAAAATTATTTTCTGGAAAAACGGCGCACTCTTCTACGCCGCACTTGGGTGACAATGCTATTACAAAAATGCTCGATTTTTTACAGAAGATGCCAGAAAATATGGTTTTAATCGAAGCCGATGGCGGAACGCGCTTTAATATGATTCCGAATCAGGCCATGGTTGAACTTGAATTTGCCTCGCATGTAAAAAATCTTTGTTTGGTTAAATTAAATAAAATCTATCAAGCCTTGCAAGAAGTTGAAACCGACATGAAGCAATTTCAAGATAATGAGTTTGAACCTCACTTTTCAACCTTAAGTATAGGAATTATTCGGACCTCAGAGGACAGTTTACTACTGGGGGGCTCTTGCCGCATTTTACCTCATATTACGCAAGAACAATATGAATCCTGGATGACGAAAATTCAAAAAGTTTGTGAAGAGAGTGGGGCGCAGTTTAGAATTACGGATTATAAAAAACCATTCAGAACAAGTGAAAACTCAGTCTTGGTTAAATCAGCCCAGAATGTTCTTGAAAAAATGGGGCTTAATTCTAGTTGCAAAACCTTGGCTTCTACAAACGAAGCTAGTTTATTCGCACGTATGAATATTGAGTGTATTTGTATAGGTGCGGGGGTGCGTGAAGAAAACGTGCACACCTCACAAGAGCATGTAAAAATAGAGGATCTAGAAAAGGCGACACATTTTTATGAACAAATGATTGAAAGATTTTGTCAATGAGGTTTTTGTATGAATTTTTTAATTAGAGCGGTTAAGCAAGAGGATTTGGTACAACTGACTGATTTGGCCAAGCAGTTTCATTTGTTAAATCTTCCCGGAAATAAAAAAATCCTCTCTGAAAAGATTGCTAAAAGTGAAGCCTCTTTTGCAGGTGAGCTTCCAAAAAACAAAGCCGAATATGTTTTTGTTATTGAAGACACCGAAGAAAAAATCGTCGTTGGCAGTTCTATGATTATTGCTAAACACGGCAGCGCAGAGGTGCCGCACTGTTATTTTAAAATTTTAAAGCGCGACCATTTTTCACAAGATTTAGGTTTGGGTTTTATTCATCAGGTGTTGCGCTTTCAGGTGGACGCTGATGGGCCAACTGAAATCGGGGGCTTGCTGGTAGACAAAATGTACCGCCGCCGGCCTGAAAAACTAGGTCGGCAAATTTCATTAAGTCGTTTTGTGTATATGGCTTTAAATCCTGAACGCTTTGAAGAACGCATCCTTTGCGAGCTAACGCCGCCCCTAACGGAGGAAGGTCGTAGTGAGTTTTGGGAGGCTCTGGGCCGGCGATTTACCGGCTTGCCTTACCAAGAAGCCGATATGCTGTCGCAAACCAATAAAGAATTTATTGAGGCACTTTTTCCGCAAGAAGATATTTACTTAAGTTTACTCGATGCAAAAGCAAGGCTTGTCTTAGGCCGCGTGGGTGAGGCCACAAAGCCCGCTCAGCATCTTCTTGAAGGTATAGGGTTTGAATATTTAGAGGAAGTTGATCCCTTTGATGGCGGCCCTCATTACGGAGTAAAAACCAAAGATGTTTTACCCATAAAAATGGGTAAGCGACTCATTTTGGGAGAGTTTGCAAGTGCTAGTTATAAATCTCAAGGACTTATCGGTTTTGGTTCAAAAGATTTTAGATGTGTGATGACCAGTTATGAAATACGAGACGGGGTTGTGTCTCTACCGAATAAATCGCGTGAATTATTAAAGGCTCAACTAGGTCAGGATGTATTTGTGGCGCCGTTCAATTATGGATTTAATAATGGAAGAAGGACTCTGTGAGTATAAAACTAACTGATTTTTCCGGTGATTTTATATCGGGAGAATTTATTAAAAACATTAAATCTGATGGTCAATTTAAAGATATAAGTCCGGCGGACTTAACCGACCAGGTGATGAACGTGACTTACCAACTTGATCATATTGAAAAAGCCTGCAAATCAGCTAAAGAGGCCTATTTACCTTGGGCAAAGCTCTCACTTAGTGAACGTAAAAATTATTTACTTAAGTTAAAAGACATTTTCATAGCACATGAAGCTGAAATGGCCAAAACCATTGCGCGCGACACCGGTAAAGCCTTATGGGATGCAACAACCGAAGCCAAAGCCTTAGCAGCTAAAATTGATATTACATTAAATGAGTCCCTCAAGCTTATTCAAGAAGAACGCATTACCAATGCCCTACCGCAGGTAGATGGAGTCATCCGTTACCGGTCGCGCGGGGTTATGGCTGTGGTGGGGCCCTTCAACTTTCCGGCGCATTTACCTAATGGTCACATAATACCGGCATTAATTGCGGGTAATACCGTGGTGTACAAGCCGTCTGAACAAACTCCGGCGGTGGCGCAATTTTATGCACAGATGTTTGAAAAAGCAGAGCTACCTGCCGGCGTATTTAATATGGTGCACGGAGAAGCTGAAACGGGACGCCGGCTGATTGCGCATGAATTAGTCGATGGAATTTTATTTACGGGCTCTTATGAAGTTGGTTTAAAAATAAAACAAGAAACTTTAAATCACTACTGGAAAATTTTGGCACTTGAAATGGGTGGAAAAATGCCACGGTAGTTTGGGAAGATGCCGACATCGATAAAGCTATTTATGAAACCTTAGTGGGCGCGTATATGTCTACCGGTCAACGCTGTTCGGGAACTTCGCGGGTTATCGTGCATGATAAAATCGCGGATCAATTTACAGATAGATTTTATCAGGCCGCAAAAAAATTAACAATTGGACACTGGTCTAAAAATCCATTTATGGGCCCGCTGATTAATGGCGCGGCCGTTGAAAAATATATTCGCTTTCAGGAAATGGCCAATCGCGAAAATGCGGAGTGCTTAATGCGTGGTAAAGCACTAGAGCTTGATTACAAAGGCCACTACGTTACGCCCAGCATACATTTAATCAAAAGCTTTGATCCTAGCTCACTCTACCAAAAAACTGAAATCTTTGGTCCGAATGTAGCCTTTTACCGCTCAAGTGATTTTGATAAAACCCTAGAAATTGTCAATTCAACCGGCTATGGTCTAGTGATGGCCTTGTTCACTAAAAACAAAGAACTTTATGAAACCGCTTTATTTAAAGCCCGTGTAGGACTTTTAAATTGGAACCGTACTACCAACGGCGCCAGTTCCCGATTGCCCTTTGGTGGTATGGGAAAATCGGGTAATGATAGGCCCTCCGCTCATTTTGCCGTGCAGTATTGCACGGTTCCAGTGGCTAGCCTTGAAGACCTAACCGGGCTTGATAAATCAAAACTTCTACCTGGAGTTAACCTTGACTAAAAAAACTAAAATAACTGCTTTAGGTTTTGTTAGTTTGTTGGTCGCCATGACCCTTGTGATTTTATTTTTTGGTTATCAGCTTTTAAAAACACCGGTGAGTGCTGATAAAACTGAAATCGTATTTGATGTTAATAATGGAGCCACGTTATCTCAGATTTCAGATGAACTTCACGCCAAGGGGCTTATACGTAATTCAAAAATTTTTCAATTTTATGCTAAAGCCAAAGGTCTGGCCTCTAAATTTAAGGTGGGCGAATACTCATTAAATAAATCCATGACGCCAAATGAAATGATCTCAATAATTACTTCAGGAAAAAGCATTGCTCGGGGTATTACAATTTCAGAAGGATTGAATTTATTTGATATAGCACAAGTATTTGAACAAAAAAAAATTGGTAATAAAGAGGAATTTTTAAAATTAGTACAGGATCAACATTTTATTAAATCGCTGTTAAATGAAAATCTTACCAGTCTAGAAGGTTATTTGTTTCCGGAAACCTATAAAATTACAAAATTTGAAACGACAAAGTCAGTTTTAACACAAATGGTGCAACGTTTTTTAAGCGTCTGGCAAGAGGTCGCGCCACAGGCCCAGCGCATGGGCTTCACGCGAAATCAGGTTGTTACTTTTGCCAGTATTATTGAAAAAGAAACAGGCGCCGCCTTTGAAAGACCACTCATATCCTCGGTTTTTCATAATCGCCTAGCTAAAAAAATGAAACTCCAAACCGACCCGAGTGTTTTGTATGGATTAGCGCTTAAGCAAAAAGAAATGCCGACTAATATCACCAGAAATGATCTATTGACACCGACGCCCCACAACACCTACACAAATTATGGCCTACCCCCGACGCCCATTGCGAACCCCGGCAAGGAGGCTTTGCTGGCTGTATTGCAACCCGCTAAAACTAATTATTTATTTTTTGTAAGCCAAAATAACGGCACTCATGTTTTTTCTGAAAATATCCAGCAGCACAACAAAGCCGTGCGCGAATTTCAGATGAATGCCGCCGCCCGCGCTAATAAATCATGGCGCGACCTAAAAAAGGCGGGGAAGTAGTAACAACGTTGCGCTATTGGAAGGGTTCAAAGAGGCCAAGCTCAACATTAAAACGAAAGGTATTCAGGCGCAAATTACCGTTTCGGTCTACTGAGGGCGCCAGAATATCTAGCTGACCGTCTTTGTCGACATCTGATAAAGCTAAGTTTGTGGTGTTTTTATCCAGCGTGATGTAAGCGTCAGAATCTTGCGTAAGCTCAAATTTTTGCTTGAAAGTTTGTTTATTTTTATCTATTACTTCGTAAATTTCAATTTGTATTCCGTCAGAATCTTTGATTTTTAAAATCAAAAACTCAATTTGCTCCACGCCGTAAAAAGCATTTATTTTGGCTAAAATCAGACGGGGTGCTTTTGTAAATAAAGATCTGGCTTGATTTTGCACCGCCGGCAGTGACGACAAAACGGCGGCCACAATAGCCAGAACCACCAAAATCACTATATAAAGCGTAGTATATCGCGTAGTTTTTTTTTGATTTTCTTTTTTTGGCGCAATATCTAGTGTATTCATTTTATATATATATTGTTATACTCATTGTTAGGGGTCAAACAATGCGTGACGAATTTTATCAAATAATTGAATCTCGTAAGTCTATTCGGCAGTTTAAAAATCAAGACGTGCCGCCTGAGGTGCTCGCGCGCCTTTTAGCGGCCGCCTCACATGCGCCTTCAGGAAAAAACCGCCAGAATTGGCGTTTTTTTGTCGTGCAAGGAAAAAAGCGTGATGAGTATCTGAAGTACTCACAAAAGTCGTGGCTGGGAATTAAAGGCGTTTTACAGCAAAAACTAAAGCCCTCGCTGTATGACTTTACTGAAAGATTTTTTTTTACTCTAGGTCAAGCGCCGGTTATTATTTTTGCTTACTCACAGAACTCAGTTGAAGAGCGCCACTACACCAGCATTGGCAGTGTGTATATGGCCGTGCAAAATATTAATTTAGCCTGCCAGGTAGAGGGCTTAGGTTGTTGCACCATGGGCGCACCACTTGAAATTCAAAAAGAAGTAGATATGTTTTTAGGGGTAGACAAACGTGAAGACTACAAGCAGGGCCAACTTGAGCTGCTTTGTGCGGTGGTGCTGGGTTACCCTGATCATAATCCGCCGAAAGCGCCGCGCCAGAACGAAGACCGAGTGACATGGCTGACGTGAAGGCTGAAAGAAAAATCACAGCTTTGCTGCCTGAAGATTTACTTGAACGGGCGCTTAAAAATGCCGTCAGAACAATACTATAATAAACCCAATTTTGAACATTTTAAATTCCCCTTAAAATTAAAAAACTCTACTTTTGCAAAGTAAAGTCCAACTTTTTGAGGCGCTAAATCAATCATTTCTTTTATTTATAGCTCCTGAAATACTTTACTACGCTCTTTCAAAAGACTCAAATAGGATTTTTTCATATTTTCACTCAAAAAAGAATTTGGGATAAGTCTTTTTAATTCATTCTCCCATGTAGAAACTTCTTTAAAAACTGATTTGACGTAGTCTTCTTTGAGGCCCAGTTCCTCTATGCCAAATTTAAAGAAATATGATTTTTGCATATTATTTTGCTTACCTCGAATAGGAATTCCGATCTCGTATTTCTCTGCAGACAGTGCAATTCTAGTATTCAGCCAATCGTATACCGGGCATAGGCGATATATTCCTTTTGTCAGTTCCATTTCAAGTAGCGACCAGTTTTTCAAGTGCATATCTCCATTGGCTGTGACATAGCAAAAAATAATTCTTCTAAAAAAATCATTTAAGTTAAGCGGGCCTGCTTGAGTATAGTTTTTAATTGCTTCTCCAATTTTTTCATGACTAAGAGAGTATTTGTCGTTATTGGCTTCTTCATATATCTGAGCCATGTCTTCGACTAAAAGTTTTTCTCCAGACTTGGTGCGATCAAATCTTTTTATAACATAAACCAATCCTACATTTTCAATTTTTACTAAGCCAGTTGGCGGTACATCAAATTTTAAATTTCTTGCAGCGGTCATTGTAAGGTGCTCATTAGCGGGCAATTCAGGGTAATCTCCATCTGGCTTCAAAATATACCTTGAGCGTTCAGAGTTAACGACAAGATGGCTTTTCTCAAGAGTGAAGAGCCCCTTTCTTTGCGCCCCAGAAATACTGCCATTGTGAACTGTTTTTAAAAAAGTTAAAAGCGGCTGCGATTTGTCTAATCTTGCGTGAAGAGTTTTTGATGTCCCCCACAGTTTTCTATAACAGCTGGCATGATATCTCTCTTCTGACTTTATTTCTTTTAGGCAAAAAGAACAAATTTTATCTCTGTATGGAATCGTAATAGTAAATAAGCGGGTATTTTCGTTACTCTCTTCCGCTGTTTCGGCCACAAGATTTCCATTTTCATCAAGCGCATGAATGCTGACGGCTCCAATAGGGTTAGCTCCAACAAGCATCAAAAGGCCCCATCTATTTTTTTTATCTACGTGAAAACTTTTTTCGGCTTGGCTAAGAAGCCAGCCCTCCATAATTAAGTTATCAAAAAATGCATGCAGATGATTTGAAATATATTCTTTATCTGCAACAGGAAGTTTAACTGAAATTGCCACCGCATCTTTTTTATTAAAATAGACTTCGTCATAACTAAAAATATACATTTGATTAGAGCGCTTAGTCAGTAGGCCGACTCTTTGATCCCTGAGTCTAACTTCGGCTTGAGTAGATTTTGCTTTGTCATAGATCATTATTTGATAACCTCAATAACTTTTTTGGTTTTCTTATCGATGATGGCCACTTCACAACCAAGAAGATCTAGTGTCTTAGTTAGTATATCTAACCGAATTGAGCTATTTCCGTTCTCTACTCGATTAATAAATGTAAAACTAACCCCACTTTGAAATGCTAATTGTTCTTGAGTGAGACCATAATTTTTTCTAAGACTTTTAAGCTGCGCACCTATATTCATAAATCGCCCCTGTGTTAATAAATATAGCCAATTAAGGATAAAATAGAAATTTTCATTCTTATTTATAGCTATATAAATATATTATTATTAGAAAATAGCCAAATAGCTATGAAATTAGTATATTTTTGTATTTTATACTTAAATAGCTCTAAAATGTGTTTTTCGTTAGTATAATATAGCTATTGAGCTATATTATATGGTATTCAGCTCAGAAATAGCATTAATTAACGAGTAATAGGTCGTATTGTTAGAACAATCAAGACGCCGGTAGGGGTTTACTCTTTTCATCACTGTCGCCCTGATTTTTTTACTATCGTTCTCGTTAGTTTCAGTACCTACTGCAGAAAGCAAAAAATGCTCCGAAGAGAATTTAATTCAGTTTGTGAAATTAACAGCAACAGTGCTTGGTACCTCTGTTAAACAAAATATTAAAATGACTCGATTTCCACATGGTTCTGTTAAAAAAATTGATGTCTAAATAAAAGCCCATCCTGAATGCGATATCGATAATATTTTTACCGCTAAAAAATAAGAAGACAATTTTCTTTGTTACGTATTTTCAAGCTCCTGTTTATTTTCATGAATATGGGCAATAGTTTGAATTCAGTCTCCGTTTTAAAAACAATTCCGAATTCAATTGCGAAATTAGCTTTTTATTGGCATAAATTCACTCTTATGTCGGCGTCAGTAACCCCCACTCCTATTAATCAGCGCATTCATCCGTTAACGGCTTTGAAAAATAATCCGTTTGTGCTGTCACCTATGGCGGGAATCACTGACCACGCATTTCGTAGTTTTATGAAAAAATTAGATGCCAGCGTAGTGGTGACAGAATTAATTTCAGCTGCTGGAATTGAATATAAATCTCAAAGAACTTTAGATTTAATGAGTTATGACGAAAGCCAGCGTCCCATTGGTATTCAACTTTTTGGCGAGGACCCTGAACTTATTGCCAAAGCGGCAAAAGTGGCAGAAGAACACGGCGCTGATTTTGTGGATCTTAATTTCGGCTGCCCGGTGCCGAAGGTAGTTAAAAAAGGTGCGGGTTCTGCCATGATGAAAGACCTCGTGCTGATGCAAAAAGTACTTTCAAGTTGTGTGAAGGCAGTAAAAATTCCGATCACAATTAAAATACGAACCGGCTGGGAGCAAAATTCTCGCAATGCTTTAGATGTTTGCAATCTGGCTTATGATGAAGGAATTACATGGGTGGCCATACACGGAAGAACCCGCGCTGCCGGTTATACAGGTTTAGCTGATTGGGATTTTATCACAGAGGTGAAGGCCAAAACAAAAATTCCTATACTCGGTAATGGTGATATTTTAACTCCACAAAAAGCTGTTTTAAGGTTAAAAGAATCCGGCTGTGATGGCGTTCTGATTGGGCGCGGGGCTCTTAAAAATCCATTGATCTTTGCCGATGCCTTAAGCCTCTATAAAGGTGAAAGCCTAAGGGCTGATTTAAAGCGTAACTATTCAGGCATTTTTAAAGATCTGTACGATGCCATTCGGGTTCAAAGCTCTGAACATATAACCAATATTCAGCTTAAAAAATTTGCTTCGTGGTTTTCAACAGGGTATCAAGGCTCGTCGGCGTTCAGAAAAGCGATTTTTCAAATTAAGAATAATGACGACGTGCTATCATGTGCGCTAGAGTTCTTCGTTTCAATTGGAAACATTGAACAGCAAGATACTAGTGGTGAGGATTTTTTAATGGGTGGCCACGGATAGAGTATCACGGATAGAGTATTAGGTTAAATATTAGGTTAAATAGTCAGTTACTTTTTTATAACGAAGGAAAAAAAATGCTACAAGATCCTAAAAAAATTAGAAACATCGCCATTATTGCTCACGTCGATCATGGTAAAACAACTTTAGTTGATCACCTTATCAGACAAGCCGGAACATTTCGCGACAATCAGGCGGTTGAAGAGCGCTTAATGGATTCTATGGATCTTGAAAAAGAGCGCGGCATTACAATTGCGGCAAAAAATGCCTCATTTACTTATAATGATATCAAAATTAATATCGTTGATACTCCCGGACATAGCGACTTTGGCGGAGAAGTTGAGCGTGTATTAAATATGGTGGATGGTGCCATTTTACTTTGCGATGCCTCTGAAGGCCCGCTGCCACAAACGCGTTTTGTTTTAAAAAAAGCGCTGGAGCAAAATATCAAGGTCATTGTGGTGGTTAATAAAATTGACCGCTCTGATGCCCGCATTCAAGAAGTTCATAATGAGCTTTTTGATTTATTTATCGATTTAGAAGCCAACGAAGAACAATGTGATTTTCATACTATCTACGCGATAGCGCGCGAGGGTATGGCAACATTAGACCCCGCAGTAAACACCGGAAGCTTAAAAGTACTTTATGATGCAATTGTTAATTTAGTTCCTCCACCAGAAATTATAGAAAATGCTCCCTTACAACTGATGGTTTCTAACATCGGCTACAATGATTACGTTGGACGACTAGCCATGGGGCGTATGCGTGCGGGTCATATTAAGGTGGGCGATGACGTTGTTTGTATTCAAGAAAACAAACAGCAAAAAGTAAAAGTTTCAGCCCTATTTCAATATCATGTGAATTCACAAATTCCGGTGCAAGAAATAGGTGCGGGTGATATGGCCATTATTGCAGGCATTGAAGACTTTACAATTGGCGATACCATAACCTCGGCTCTTGATCCTAGACCACTTCCAAGAATTAGTGTTGAAGAACCCACTGTTGCCATGGTGTTTTCGGTCAATAATGGACCCTATGCGGGTCAAGAGGGAAAAATCGTAACCTCCAGAAAAATAATTGAACGTCTTGAGCGCGAACTTCTATATAATGTTTCTATTCGTGTTGAAAAAACAGATGCTACCGACGCCTTTAAAGTAGTTGGCAGAGGCGAGTTACAGTTGGGTGTTTTAATTGAACAAATGCGCAGGGAAGGCTTTGAGCTACTGGTATCAAAACCACAGGTGGTTTTTAAATTTGTCGATGGTAAAAAGTTAGAACCAATGGAACATGCGGTGATCGATATTGAAGACCCTTTTGTTGGCGCGGTAACTGAAAAGCTAGGTATGCGAAAAGGCATTATGACAAACATGGTCCAAAAAGGAACAGGGCGCACGCGCCTAGAATTTAGAATACCGTCGCGTGGGTTAATTGGTTATAGATCTGAATTTTTGACAGATACTCGTGGTACGGGTTTATTAAACACAAATTTTGATGGCTGGGATGACTACCGTGGAGACATCAGCTCACGCTTGAATGGTGCCATGATTTCAGATCGTCAGGGCGCCGCCAATGCCTACTCTATCTGGAATAAACAAGAGCGTGGCATTATGTATGTTAACCATAACACTGAAGTTTATGAAGGCATGATTGTGGGCGAGCACGCTAAAGATAACGACCTCATCGTTAATATTACAGAAGCTAAAAAAATGTCGAATGTTAGATCTTCAGGAACGGATGAGGCCATTCGGGTTATTCCGGTGCGTCCCATGACACTTGAAAAAGCGATGGAGTGGATTAAAGAAACCGAACTTATCGAAGTGACACCAAAAAATATTCGATTACGTTTGCGTGAGCTTGATCCACACAAACGTCCAAAGGCGCATAAAGAAAAAGATAAGTAGTTTAGTCCGTGCCGGAAAGCTATTCTACTGTATCGCCTTCATCCATTTCATCCAGGTCATCTTTAGAGAGCTCTTCTGCATGTTCTTTTTGCCGAGCCACCGCATTGGCTGATTTTAAAAAGTAATCAATATTAGCCATGGCACTTTCGTAAGAGCCGGCATCGATACGTCCGAATTTATGCAGATTTCTAACAATTCTAGAAATACGCTTGCGGGCGAACTTGGTGAGATCTTTCCTAAAAAAAGATTGCGAGTATTTTTCAGGGCTGGGCAGCACCATTGCTAAAAAAGCCGCCTCTGTGGCATTAATTTGGCTGGGATGTTTTTTAAAATAAAATTGGGTCGCTTTTTTAACGCCATAAATATTTTTACCAAATTGTACAATATTCAGATATTTTTCTAAAATTTCACGCTTAGTTAATGTGTCTTCTAATTTAAACGTAATTAGTGCCTCAATTCCTTTTCTAAGAAAATTTTTATTTTTAGATAAAAACATATTTTTAGCCAGTTGTTGGGTAATGGTAGAACCTCCACAAACGATGCGCATTTTTTCTTTAAGTTTTTCAAAACAATGTTGAATACCCTCTTCATCAAACCCATTATGCTGATAAAAACTAGCATCTTCTGTAAGAATAATGGCATTTTGAATGTTCTTGGATATTTGCGATAGCGGCACATAATCTTTTGACTTCGCGCAAAGCTCTACATTAAACATTGATGTGGTCAGGCAGCTTTTAATCTGCTTTTCCGATGGAAACCAAATAAAAAAACCTAAAAGTAAAAGTCCGACAAGACTTAACCAAATTTTAAATAGAATTTTCATTTTAAATAGCCATGGTCCTTCATCCAGCGCACGCTGTTTTCAATAGCTTGATCGGCAGATGTGGGTTTGAAATTTAATTCTTTTTGAGCTTTGGCAGAGTCAAACCAATGAAATAATGTTGCCGTGTAGACATTTTCGCCACTGATACCCATATTAATGTTTATTTTTTCAAGAAAGTCAGCAGTGCCGCCAATTATATGTAATGCCAGACTTGGCATATAAACTGATGGTGGTTTCACGCCTGCAAAATTTGATATTTTTGTAAACAAACTTTTAATCGTCATATTTTCATTGGCCAAGATGTATCTTTCGCCGTTTTTACCATTTTTTAGGGCCAGCAAAATTCCTTCGATAACATCTTCTACCGCCACGACATTTACTCCGCCATTGGTGTAAAATGGGAACTCGCCACGTGCCACTTTTACTTGAGTTTTGCGGCTCGATTTTTTGGCATCACCAAAACCATAAATGGTGGAAGGGTTCATACAAATGGCACGTATGCGGTTTTCTTTTACCGCCGTTAAAACAATATCTTCGGCCTGTTTTTTGGTTTCAAAATAACCCAAATTCAAATGCGAAATATTATAGGGCGAGGCCTCTGTTAAAGCATAAGGTTCAAATGAAGCTCCAATGGCCACTACCGATGAAACATAAAGAAGCTGCGGTATATTAAGCACTTCACAAACGCGAACGACATTTTGTGTGCCCTGAACATTAACTTGGTCCATAAGAGCACGTGCCGATTTTTTATAAGCTATCACTCCGGCCAAATGAAAAATTATATCTGCATTTTTAAAAGCCAGTTGTAACGATTCAATATCCGTGACGTCACCAAATACGTAACTTGGTCTGACATTTTCTAATTCTGAAAGATCGCTGTTTTTTCTAACAAGCGCGCTGACGTCATAGCCCTCCGCCAGTAATTTTTTTGTGAGCCACGTACCTAAAAATCCATTAGCTCCAGTAATAACAACTTTCATTTTATTGGCTTTCTTTTTTTAGCTGCCTAGCTTTTAGCTGCCTAACTTTCACAAAGCTCAATAATTTTTTGGAAATCGCCGAAGCTAAAAGACCCCACAGGTATCCCACAAGGCCACCGGCAAAAACATCAGAAGGGTAGTGAACTCCGTTATAAACACGGCTGTAGGCTACGAGCGTTGCCACGGCATAAAGTGGTATTTTAATCTGTGGAATAAACTGACTCGTGTAGGTGGCAAACGTAAATATATTAGAAGCATGATTTGAATAAAAACTATAATGACCCGCCTCAGAACGCTTATTAACAGTAATTTCAGCATTAAGTTTTAAATTAAACTCTGGCCGATTTCTTGCGAATGCACTTTTAACCTTTGCGCCGATAAAATCGTTAATTCCCATGGCTAATATTAGAATTAAAAAAAAACTAAATCCTTCACGTTTATGTTTTTTAATAAACAAAAAAGCCACTAGCGGAATAATTATAATTTTAAAATACGTCATTTTATGAAGATCCGTGATCCAAAAAAAGAAGCGATCAAGTACCGAGTGAGTTAGAACGCTATTGATTTGAAAAAAAATCGTATAATCTAAGTTAATTAAAAAATTCAACATTGCTTTAGTCTAGCCTGTAATAGTTCAGAGTGAAAGCTTTGTTTATGTGTGGCACTATTTTAATTAATATGAAATATTATAAAGAGATGTATATGAAATATTATAAAGAGATATATGGATAGAGCGACAATTTTCGGACTGATCATCGGCATAGGCGGCATCTTACTTGGCAATTTTTTCGATGGTGGACATATTGCCTCGCTTGTTCAAGGTACCGCCTTATTAATTGTACTTATGGGAACGGCAGGGGCCGTTTTGGTTTCTAACAAATCTAAAGACTTAAAGCTTGGCTTTCAGTTATTTAAACAAAGCTTTCATGAGCAAAATCTAAACTATGATAAACCGATTTCTGAAATTGTAGACTGCGCCCGTTTGGCTAAAAAAGAATCTCCACTAGCGCTTGAGTCTAGTCTTAACCAACTTCAATCTCCGATGCTAAAAGACATTTTAAGAAATGTCATTGATGGTGTAGATACCAAACTTACAAGGCAGATTTTTGACAACATCATTCATAAAGAAGAACAAAAACTATTGTCTGCCGGAAAAATATGGACTGATGCCGGTGGTTTTTCGCCAACAATAGGTATTATTGGCGCAGTGCTCGGTTTAATTCATGTTATGGGAAATTTATCCGATACCAGCAAGCTGGGTAGTGGTATTGCCGTTGCCTTTGTGGCCACAATTTATGGAGTGGGTTTTGCAAATTTAGTTTTTATTCCTATTGGAAATAAAATCAGAAAAAATATTCTTGAAGTGTCGCGCCACAAGCACATGATTCTAGACGGCGCCTTGCTTGTCGGCACAGGCCTAAATGTCCAACTGATTGAGCAAAAACTTATTTCCTATAAGAGCCAATAATGAGTGAAGACTCGGACCATAGAAAAAATCACACGCAGGAAGAGCCTGAAAACCATGAGCGATGGTTAGTCTCTTATGCCGATTTTATAACCCTATTGTTTGCTTTTTTTGTAGTGATGTATGCCACCTCAAACAATGATAAAGAAAAACAAAAATCTTTTGAAAAATCCGTTAGGCTAAATTTGCGGCTATCAGGTGGAGAAAACCTAAGGGCAGGCGGTGCCCAGGAAGGCAATGTGGGCGGAGAGACTTCCGGCGAAACCCTTATTCAACTTGACGGGTTTCCCGCGCGTGGTGCGCCGATTGAGGCCGAACAATATATTGGGCGCGCTATAGACAAAAAATTAGAGGGTGCAGAAAAAGAAAAAGTTCAGCAACTTCGGCACGATGCGATCGGTGTTCGCATCGCGCTGACTTCGTCGCAGTTTTTTCTACCGGGCGGGGTAAAAATTAAAAAAAGCGCTCTCAGCGCCTTAGACAAACTTGCCGATATTTTAAATGAATCGGATAAAAAAATTGTGATCGAGGGCCACACCGACAACACCCCCGTTGTTAAAAACTCTTTGTATGAATCAAACTGGGAACTGGCTTCATTACGTGCTACCAGCATCGTACGTTATCTGACAAAATATCACAAAATTAATCCCAGTAGAATTTCTGCCACCTCTTATGCTGACACCCGCCCCATTAAAGGCAACGATTCTGAAGAGGGTCGTGCTCAGAATCGTCGTATTGAAATCTATTTAATTTTAGATGAAAGATTGCAAGACTGACGCCAGCTGGTGCGTCGCTTCCGAAACCTCGTCAATAACGTGCCTAAATACAAATTTTCGAAGTAATTTTATCATGACGTCATGAGTCTTTCAAAAAGTTGGGCTCTAAAAATTATTCGCACTCACGCAATTCTTTTTCGCCAAATTTATTATGAGAAGCCTCGCGTATAGCGGCATCAATTGACAGACCATTGATCAACGCTTTTTCGTATCGCTCAACGAAAGTTTTAGAGGCTTGACCAAAATTTAACGATGAAATCTTTTCAGAAATTGCAATAATCTGGGTAACCGCTTCTTTTTGTTTTTGTGCCTGCTCGCTGTTAATTACCAAAGATTCTACATTATGCGAAGCCTTTACAATAAGTTCTAAACTTTTTTTAGCCATTTCTTTTTCTTGCACTGTTGCTGTTGAATCTTTCGCGATAGAAGAAAGCCTTGCAACCTCTGTTAGTACCTCTTTGGCACTGACATTCATTAATCGAATGAGGCTTATATTTTCAGAGGCCGAAAAGGCAACTAAATCTTTTAGCGAAAGGTCTAGCATTTTATTAATTTTCTCCATTAGTTTTGCATCTGAGGTGATGTCTTTGCCTGATTCACGGGCTTTAGCAATTTCCTTATAAGTAGCTGAGCGATCTATACGCGCGGCCGCTTCAATTGCGGTCATGCGGCCAGTCGTGCCCCCCAGAGCCGTTTGCGCTAATATCAGGATTGCTGTTAGTATTACTTTTTTCATTTTAGGCCTCTTTCAACTTAAAATTTTTATATTACAATTCCGTCTTCAATTCCGTCTTCAATTCTACATTCAATTTTAATGCCCAGTTTATAAGACTTAAAATTATTATATTCGTTTTAGCTTAGATTTTATTAATAAAGTCTCAAAATTGCGGATCTTGTAAAAAACTTACACACTTTTAAGGTTGAAGCGGTCCAATTTTTTTTGCTTTAGAACTATTTAATTGTGTGCGATTGGCGTTATCCCAGTCTTTTGCAAACTCTTGGGTATCGAGCTCAAGGCTTTGCGAGAGTGTAACTTTCATACGTATAAAGCGCCGAATTTCTGATTCAACCTGCCTTAAACCCCGAACTGCAGCAATCGTCATTCTTTGTTTATAGGTGGGGTTCGGCACAGAAATATCCTCATAAGTATTATCTGTGTTTTCTGTTCCCGTAACCGAAGCGGCTACTTGAGCAGATAAATCTTCCGGTATTTTTAAATCAAAAACTTTTATAACTTTTTTTAAGCGGGATAAAACCAAGATATTATTTATTGCCGTATCAATTTTTTTAGAGTGAGCTATGTAACTATCAAAATCAATATTGTTTTGTAGAATAATAGCGGAATACGCGTTTAATAAATTATTTAATTTTTCTACTTCGGCAGGTGTTTTTTTATAAAGTGTGGTGTGCTCTTTTTGTTCAGAGTTTTTATGCGCAAACTCTAAATAGTCCGGTCGATTATAAGGATTTTGCGCCAATAGCGGTAACGCGCTATCTTCGGTTAGTGTTCGTGCTAACATTTGTAAATACACATTGGCTTCAGCTTTTAAGCTGGCATTTAAACTTTTTGGGAGGTATTTACTTTGGTTAGTTATGCCGTCAGCAAAAAATTTAAAAAAACTTCGCTGATCAAAATAATTATTATGCGCTAGTTCAACTAATTTTTTATACTGCAGGTCAAAATTTTTAAATTCTGCGTTGATTGGCACGCGTGCGTTTTTTAACCACCAGTTTTCAAAATTAGCGGCTTTATTTTTATTGCGATAATCACCAATGGTTTCGGCGTTTATATTTTCTAATATATATTTTTTTAAATCTTTTTCTGCAATTTTAGCGGAATATAAATTATTTGTGCTTTTAAAGCTGTTGCAAAATTCATGACGATCCGGGTTGGATTTTAATAAGCTTGGTGGGTTAAACATTGGGGCCAGCGCATCTTGCTTGGTTCCTAAAACTTTTGTTTTTTCAATTGAGCCCAGCGCGGCTCCACATATAATTTTATACAGCATCAGGTCGGCTTCTTTATTGAAATTATATTTATTAGAGGCAGACCATTTGCTGTAGTCGGCGGCCTCAGCCGTAACTTGATGCACACTATAGGCCGCAAAAGCCTGAGAGTATCCTGCTAATGGATAAACAACCGGTTGCGGATGGCCTAATTCTTTTTTAAGTTTATGCGCTAGATCTTGAAATTCAGTTGAATAACCTGCGATGTCCTCATAAGTTCCGGTGGCGGCCACATACATTTTTTCTGGTGCATTAACTTTATTTAAATCGTTTAATCCCGACGCCATTTTTATATTATCTTGGCTTAATAGTTTTTCAAGAATTAAATAATACTCTTTTTGTTCAAGACTTTTAAGAAGTATTGCCGCTGACTTGTATTTTTCAGCGGTATTGAGCACATGTTCTTTCTGGCGTTTTTCAAGTTCATTGGGGTTTAATAAATAAAGGTCTTCAATTTTTCCACTTTCTGTTTTATATAGCCCCGGCGTAACCCCATAAAATGGCAAAGCTCTAAAAGGATATTGCGAAATATTTTCTGCCGCAGAGACTGCTAATTCTTTAGCATGTATTTGATGATTTACATTTAAAGATTCAAATAAAAAACCCGTAAAACCCAAATAATATTTATAAGCGTAATCAATTTGATTTAAAATTTCTTTGGTCATTTCCATCCACCCGGCCAAATCAGCTTCGGCATCGGCATTTAAATGCTCGCGCCATTGTTGCATTTGCGCGCCGTAATTTTCGATTTCTTTTTCAAATTTTTCTACCGGATCTTTAATTTTAGCCTGCTCCCAGTGGCCTTGGTCGGCCTCACGCCAAAGTTTATTAATAGCTATGGCATCAAAATCAAAAAAAAGTGGACGAATTAAATTATTTAATGGCCGGTAAATATAATTTGATAACGCATGGTCAACACTCACGAATAAAGTGAACTTCGTTAGTTTGCCGGCAAATTTTATACTTTTAATAACCCAGCCACCGCTAGCAAAAGTTAAAGTCACATCAGCAGCTGTAATTTTATAGGCCATTTTTACTAAAGAATCTTTATTTAATATTTTTTTTGCAAAGTTTTTTATTTTATTTGATGATTCAGGTGCAACTCTGGTAAAAAGTTCGGCGCCTCTTTTAGGTAAATGCTCTACAAATGTACTGGCTGCTTGCGCCGCCCACAAGGCAACAATCTGCGGAAAATACTGTGTGAATTTACCCCTAACAGTCCATTGCGTCCAGGCTTGATTGCAAGATTGTAAAGAGGCCTCATCGGTTTTACCCAGTAGCCAGCTATCAACACACATTTTTACACTTTGGCCTAAATCTGCAACAATACTAGAGGCAAAAGAACCTATGGCCATGCCTTTGTAAGATAACATAGTCATCATTTGTTTGCGGGTGGCAGCGTCCAGAGCGGGGCTAAGCCTTTTGGTGCCCCAGCTCATATAAAAGCCATTGGCCTGCATAAAAGCATAAAACGAAAGATGCGCAATAGGGTCTTTTAGCGACAAAATATGCCGCTCCATCGCAAGTGGGTCGCCATGAGATTTAATCCACATCGAGTTAAAGGTAACCGCGCCGATGGCAATAAAAAAAGTTAACGACTCTGGCGCAAACCTTTTATTTGTACTTATAAACACACCCTCTTTTTGTGCTTTAGCCTGCTCTAACTGGGCTTGACGATTAAGTTCTTGCCGCAGAATTGTTAAGGCATCGGGTCTTTGTTCGGTAGCTTCTGCTGTAAAAACGCCTGCGTAGGCTTCGTTTTTATTATTTAATATGTTAATTAATACTGGAGCCACAATTTCTTGGCCTGTGACATTTTCAAGGTTTGGCGCCGGCGGCTGCGCAAAAACACTAAAACCAAGGCTGCAAATAATTAAAAATGTAGTTTGTCTCATATTGATTCAACCTCGCTCTACCTATTTAGTTGCAAGTATTGGGTAAGCCAAAATCACTCTGTTGGTTTTAAAAACTAAAAAAGGCAGCTTTTTAGTTAAGCTGCCTTTTTTTGTCATAAGCTGTCTAAAATTATTATAGAAACTAGATTATTTTTGTATGCTGACTTTATTCAAAACTATGGGCTCAAGTGGCTTATCGCCCGGAGCGGTTCTTACTTTACCAATCTGGTCTACGACCTCATAACCCTCAACCACTTCACCAAAAATAGTGTGGCCTTTATCAAGCCAAGGCGTAGGCACCGTGGTAATAAAAAATTGGCTGCCGTTAGTGTTGGGGCCGGCATTTGCCATTGAAAGCATACCGGGCCTATCGTGTTTATTCTGGCCAGGAATAATTTCATCTTCAAATTTGTAACCTGGGTCACCGGTGCCCGTGCCCGTTGGGCAGCCACCTTGAATCATAAAATCTTTAATTACACGGTGAAAAATTAGGCCATCATAAAATGGACGTTTTGTTTTATTATTGGTTTTGGCGTCAACAAACTCCTTAGTGCCCTCAGCCAAGTCAACAAAATTAGCTACGGTTTTTGGCACGCGCTCATTAAAAAGCTTAACCTTAAAAGTTCCTTTATTGGTTTCAAATACAGCGTGCATTATTTTACCCCTTTGTTTTTTTTAGCGAGCTTTTCTACTGATGCGCTCGCAAGCTTAACAGATTTTATCAAAACAACTTTTTCGGGAACATCGGCGTGCTCGCCTTTAGTTGTAGTTTTAACATTTCTGATTTTATCAACTACATCTAGGCCCTCTATGACTTCACCAAAAACCGCATAACCATAGCGGTTATCATCGACATGGTCTAACCTTTGATTATCTACCACATTTATAAAAAATTGCGAGCTTGCAGAATTAACCTCATTTGTGCGCGCCATGGCAACTGTGCCACGTAAATTAGACAATCCGTTTTTGGCTTCATTTTTTATTGGCGCTAAAGTTTCTTTTTCTTTCATGCTCGGTAGGTGCCCTCCGCCCTGTATCATAAAATCTTTCATAACACGGTGAAAAATAGTGCCATCATAATGTTTTTTTTCGATATATTTTAAAAAATTTTCTGTAGAAATCGCGGCTTTTTCAGAATTTAATTTAACTGTAATATTTCCCATATTGGTGGCAATGACCACGACGGGGTTAGGTGAGGTTTTAGTTTTAGCCGGAGCCTCAGCTTGGGCTCCAAACGACCAAGTCATTAAAGCAAAAGCCAATAAATAGATGAATAAAACCATAGCACGTGAGTTCTTATGTATATTTGTCTTCATAGATATAGGTCTAGTAAAACTCGATTATTCGGTCAAGCACCACACGGAATCTATGAAAAATTATTCCAAATTTGCTGACCATTTAGGCCGATAATAGTTTTTAGTGTCATTGGTGACGCGGCGCTCTTCAGATCCATCAATAGAAGATACATAAATCTGATTTTTTCCTGTGCGATTACTTGTATAAACAATGTAGCGGCTATCTGGAGAAAAACTAGGATCTTCATTATGCGCGGCTTTTCCGTTTGCTTTTTTTGCTGAAGTTACACGTCTTAGGTTTGAACCATCAGCGTTCATAATAAAAATATCAAAGTTAGAATTATCTTGGCCGGCAAAGGCGATCTTGTGACCATCGGGAGACCACGAAGGAGAAGAATTGTAAACTCCTTTAAATGTTAAACGTTTGACATTACTACCGTCAGCATTCATCACATAAATCATTGGGCGCCCACCGCGCTCTGAGGAAAAAGTAATTTTGCTTCCATCGGGGCTTAGTGAGGGCTCAACATTTATGGCTCCGGCGGGGCCCTTAGTTAATCGGGCTTCAATCTCGCCTGCTAAATTTATTTTATAAATATCCGCAGAGCCACTACCTTGTGACATGCCCAAATAAATTGATTTACCATCCTTAGAAAAAGCCGCGCCTGAATTTACTCCAGGCCTAAAGGAGGTGAGCACGCGTTTGTTGGTAGTTAAATCTAAGACATAAAGCGAAACATTTGAAAGACTCGCGCCAGATTTTTTAATTATTTTTGAAAAAACAGAATAGGCAATTTTTTTTGCATCCGCCGACCATGCTGGAGACAAGGCCACAGATTTATGTTGTGTCAGCTGTTCAATTTCAGAGCCGTCCCAGTTCATCTTGACGACCTCTTTATCGCCCCCGTTTCCATTATCAAAAGTGCTGACAATTTTAGTCATGAAAGGGGCGCGAACACCGGTTAAAGCTTCGATAACATCATTAGATAAAATATGTCCTATTTTCGTAGCTTGCTCGAGGTTTGCGCGATAACGCTTACCAACAATTAGTTTGCTGTCGCCGACATGATATAAAAACATTTCAACGCTTATATCTTTTTCCACAACGCTATACCCAGAACGAATAATAAACTCCGCGCCAATAGTTTTTAAAGAGTCAAAATTAAATCCCAACAAGGGATCTTCAAGTTTGGACTTGAGCGATTTTTTACTTAAATCTTCAAGAAAAGCCGTATTAGAAATGATTGAAAAATAAGCGGAAAGTTCTAGATTTTTTTTTGCTATATTATAAATTTCACCAGTCGTGGCAACTGCCGCGCCTGAGTTATTAATGCCCAAATTATTAAAGTAAGGAAAGGCTAAAGAGCTTTTTTTAGTTTGCGCCTCACCTACTTTTATATACGATTGATCGGCAAAGCTGACTTTAGCGCTTGAAATTAGAAAAAATACCACTGCATATTTTTTTAAATTCATATTCATATATCCTCTATTCTGGAAATCCGATGATGACGCCATCAACACTGAATTTTTCGGTTAATTTTTCGGGCACTGCCGGAAACGGTGCCGCTTTTTCAACTGCACGAATACAGTACTGATCATAGCTGCTATTTCCGCTAGATGAAATAATTTTTAACGAAAGAATCTGACCTTGCATGTTAAATTTAACCAGCAACTGAGACTTAAAAGCGGTATTCTTCAACCACTGCGGTAGGGCCCAGAATTTTTTAATGCTCTGATCGACCTCTTGTAGGTAATTATTGGCCTGCAATTTGTCTAAGCCGCCCAATACGGTTCCGGCAGTAATTATGCGCGTGGAGTTATTGGCGGGGGCCGCGTTTTTTATGTGCTCTTTAATTTTTTTAATAGAATCGTTCTTTAAATCCTGCTTTATTTTTTCAAGAGCTTTTTCAAGAGCCGTTGCTTTTTTTAGTTTAGTAAGTGCGGCCTTTTGTTTTTCTTTAAGTAAGCTAGAGTCTGGAGCCTTTATTTTTTCAGATTTAGTTTTTTTATCTTCGATGGTTTTGTTTATTGGCTCCGCTTGGGATGGGGCTGTTAACTCTGCTGTTGGTACAAGCGTAGGTTCATTCATTTTTGGCGGCAACTTTTGACTTTCTGTAAAATCCCCCACGCTCACATTAATGGCCTGCGAAAGGTCAATAAGAGTAGATTCTGAAAAAAAAATAAACTTGAGTATAAAAATCAAAAGAATTATGCCGTGCAACGCTAAGGAAAGGCCAAAACTTTTTTTAAAATCTTCAGTTTTATATATTATTAGTTTTGCTGCCGGCAAAATTACTCCTTAGGAAGAGTGATGAGGCTGATATTGATAATTCCCGCCGCACGAATTTCACCCATGACATAAGCCACTGTGCCGTAGTCTACTTTTTTATCTGCCTGTATATAAACTTGTTTATTTTTTCTGTTCTCAAAAATGGCTTTTAGCTTAGCACTTAGCGTGCTTGCCTGTATTAAGTTTCCACCCGCTTTTATTATTCCGGCAGAATCAATTGTTAAGACAAAAGGGTTTTCGTTTAAAGAAACTCCGGTGGAAGCCGTTTTTGGTAAGTTTACGTCTAACCCCTGCTGCATCATGGGAGCGGTGACCATAAATATAACTAAAAGCACCAACATAACATCCACAAAGGGCGTTACATTTATTTCACTCATTACGCGAGAGCTGCCTTTAGCGGGAGTCTGCATTGTATTAACCTTTGAAAAAATTTCTTTTAACGATGTTTAAAAAATCAGTATTAAAATTATTCAGCGAAATTTCTTCTTTGCGTATAACCGCCACACAATTATTATAAATAAGCACCGCGGGAATAGCGGCGGCTAAACCAATAGCGGTTGCGATCAATGCTTCAGAAATTCCGGGCGCCACGGCGGCAAGGCTAGCCGAACCCGTAAGGCCAATTTGCCGAAATGAGTTCATAATTCCCCACACGGTTCCAAACAAGCCAATAAATGGCCCCGTTGATCCGGTGGAGGCTAAAATAGTAAGCTTGTTTTCCATAAAGGCGATTTCATTTTCAGAAGATTTTCGCAATGATCTTTCAAGATTATCTAGACCTGAAAGTTGCTGCGGGAGTTCTGCTTTGCTTGTGCCTACATTGTTTGAATTGGCTTGGTTATGCAACTGGTTATGCATTGGGGATTCAGCTATTTTTTTCATTTCCAGATAGGCGGCTTTAAACACACGGGCATGCGAACTTGCAGCGAGGCTGTCGACTTTTTCGTAAAGATCGTCAAGCGAACTAGTAGCCCAGAATAAATTATCAAATTCGGTATTGGCCGCTTTTAATATGCTAAATTGTTTATATTTGGCCCAGCCAATGGCCCAGCACATAACCGATAAACTAAGCAGAACAAGCAGAGTAAACTGAACAACTACACTCGCGTGAAGCAAACTTTGTAATGGACTCATATGTAGACTGATGTTTGACATAGGTAAAATCGTAAAGCCAAAAAGGCGATTGAGCAAGTTGAAAACAATTCAGGTAGTCAGTAGTAGACAATATTGGTATATTTAGCCATGAAAATTATTATGATCAGCCTTGCGACCTTATTTGTTTTTTTTATTTCGCATTTAAGCATTAAATTCTGGGGCAAGGCTCAGGTTTATACCGACTACAAGCACACCATGCTGCAAGTGGCGTCAAACGGAGCACAAAATACAACACCCAGCACAACACCCACGGCAACACCCATTGAGTTTATTCGGCCAAGTTATGAGCACCTGCAGGAAATACTCATGAGCAATAAAAACGTGTATTTAGATGTAACCGTAACTTTTGATCAAAAGTTGGTGATACCTAGGCGGAAATGGCTCGCAACTGAAAAACCCGTGCGCTTATTCACCTATATGGAAGTTAAAGATCAGGTGCTTTTAGTGACTGAGATCAAAGATTTTTTAAAAAAGAAAAAAATTATTTTTAATCTAAATGAAAACGCACAGGCCATTCATCAAACTTTTATGCATGATATGAAATTAATCGGGCTAGATAAGGGTGAAAATTTTATTGTGACCAGTCAATTTGAATCACCACTTAAGGCATTAAAAGAAATAGCGCCAGCCTTGGTTTATGGCTCAACCCAGCCTGAAATTTTAAAAATTGTGGCCATGCAATCAATGCATCTGCTAGAGGCCACGAATATAAGAGCCGATGTGATTATTCACCCGCTTAAAATCCGCCAACATCATTTTTATAATGCAGAAATTATTTCTGAAATGAATAAACGCTTTAAAAAAATAGTGGTGGGGCCGATTAACCCAGAAGAATTAACTGCTGCCCGCGCGCTAAAACCATTTGCGATTATTTTAAATTATTAATCGCCTGAAAAGTTTCTGCTGGCGTGGTAATATTGCCTAGGCCATCCAAAGTGTAAGTGTGAGTTACCGTTGTTTTTTTAACTAGAGTTTCAATTGTCCAATTCACATTTAAAATCATTCCAGCCAATGGGTTTTTGTGGCTAGCTAAGTTATAAACTGCATCAACTTCGGCCTTAGCATTGAAGGTGTACAGATAAGCGGTGCTCATTTCAACGGGTTCTACTTTTGCATAACCGATGTATTTTCCAACTCCCTTAACTGAACCACCGGGAAGTAAAATAATACGATACGTAAAGCGCACCACCTCCATGCCGAACGAATTTTTATAGGCTACGCGTATAACACGAGCTTGCGGAGCTTTCCAATTTTCTAATTGCGCCCAGTGCTGAGTATTGGCGGGAAGCGCGGAAGCTTTGGTACTTGTAAAGCTATCTACAGGTTTACCTTTTTCAATTATATTCCAAATTTTTTGGCCGATATTAATAATTTGATCCAAAATCAGTTCCACCTGGTCAAGTGAAGACCCAATTGGCAGGGGATTAAAATCATCTAATGGCGGGATTGTGGGCGGCACTATGGGCGGAAGGCTGACCGGTAGATCAATCATGGCCGCATATTCACTGGTTAAATCTGTTATTTCGACAGTATGAAGGCTTAAGTAGTTTATCGTGTTGTTAGATAATGGAGCCCCTTGTGGAATTGCGAAGCTGGTAACGGATACGAATAGCAGCGCGATGGATAACACAGTTACATTCAATGGGCTTTTCATTAAGGGCTCCCTACTTTTGTTAGGGTTTTGTAACAATAAGCGGTCACTAAGGGTAATATTTTTTATATTGCAGATGAGATTAGTGATGTTTTTGTATTTTTTACACGTCATTGGTATCAGCACTCATAAACTCAATTCTTTTGGTGGTAAAGAATTGAGGTCTTAGGCTTACGCGAACATTTCCAGGTTATCACATGGGAAGGCTTTAACCAAGATGAGTAAGAAGCCCGAACTACTATTTTTCGACTCAAATGTTTATATTAATCTCCTTCGTTTTCCTGAATAGGAGAGCCGCACTGAAAGGTTTCTTCAGGGAGGCTATTTATACGTAATAAATAAAATTGTTTTAATGGAACTGCGGATGATTGACAAACAAAAATAAATTAGAAAAACAGGTCCAGGAAATCTTAATCCTTAGCTAAGCAATCGTATTGAATTTAGTTGAGGAAAGTAGAGATTTAGACGGTGAAAAAATGTAACTCTTTGGTTTGTATCAGGAAAAACACCGATCACGTATGGCCAAACATGCACATGCATGTCAATTTTATTTTGATTCCAGAAGTAGGTCTGGCAATTTTTTTCAAAAAATAAAGCCTAATTCGTTATTTTCTCAAAATTTGTCTCAAAACAAGACTCAAGTTTTTTTAAAAACAGACGATACGTAGTTATCATAAAAGGAGAGACCATATGAAACTATTAACAACTTTACGAAATCGTCTACGTAAGAATTTGGTTAGAAACAATCGCGGACAAGGGGCTACCGAGTATATTTTATTGTTGGTGGTGCTGGTTGGAGTGGTGATGATGTTTAAAACACAAATAACATCCAAGCTAAAGGGTACAATTGGAGAACTTGAAGGTAAAATGAGCGAAGTTACCACTGATCAGTAGTAATTACCCATGACTATGGAATACGTACTTCTTCTTGTTATGGGCGGCGTTCTTTTTATGGGAACGCTGATGAATGCGCCCAAAAGAGCCTTTGAACAGGGCGGTGCGCGTTTGGCGGCAAGGGTAGAGGTGCAACTTGCTACAGGTATTGGTTTTAAACCTTATTCCAGCGTAGCAGGAGGAGGCTCTGATGAAAACGGACGTATTCCTTGGGTTGAAAAAGAAGACCCATAATTTCATCAAAAACAAAAATAAAAATAACAAAGGCCAATTGGCCATAGAGTCCGTACTTTTAATGACGGTGCTGATGGCAGGTTTTTTAGTTGTGACCAACTACGCGCGTGAAAAAAAATTAATCTCGAAATTAGTTGAAAAACCTATACAAAGTGTGGCGGTCATGTCGGCTTACGGCGTGTGGAAATCTGCAGGTTCAGCCGGATGCAAAGCTCCGGGAAGATCGAGCGTTAGCCTTGGTAAATGCCACCCAAATTCTATAGCCCGCTCGCTGAGTTCAGCGCCCTCCCAATGAAAAAATATTTAAAATACAAGCCCATTCAAAATTCTTCTGGTTTTATTGTAGCCGATTTTTTATTTGCCTTTGTGATGGTTTTAGGAATTGGCATTTTTATTTTTGGTATTACTTTTTCTTTGGCAACTATTGAGGTGGCCCAATATATAGTGTGGTCGACCGCACGAAATTACTCTGCAGGAAATGCATCTGAAGGCATAGCAAGGGGCAATGCTCAAACAAAATTTCAGAATTTAGCCGCAAAATTTCCACTACTAACTGGATTAGGCGCCGGTGGCCGCGAGTGGTTTGAGCTTAAAGATCCAAAAATAGGTAATCTTGCTGACTCAGGAACAACTGATACGCAGTTTCTTTCTGAAATCAAATCTGAGGACCTAGAAAACCAACATCGCCAGCCATGGACAGGTGCTCGTGCCATAATAAACTTAAAGCTTTTTTCTGGTTTGAAAATTCCGTTTTTAGGAAAAGTGGCGGAAGATCGTAGTTTATTTGAGTTTCCGATAAGAGCTTTTATTATTCGGCATCCGAGTCAAGATGAATGCCGAGAGTTCTTTTTTGATGGCGATACTCGCTATAATATGGGTATAAAAAAATTAGAAGACAGTACTTTAGCAAATGATCACCCCATGGAGAGTTCAGATATTATCCCTGCAGGTATTGATACACAGAACGGATTTGGCGAGGACAACGGATGCTAAAAGTAAAATCTTTGCAAAAAAACAAAAGCCGGCAATTTAAAGATTCCGAAAAAGGAATGGCAATGATTGAAGCCATTCCTGTTCTTTTTATGCTGGTGGTGGTGTTTAATTTTTCGTTGGGTTTTTTTGGCGCCATTCATTCGGGGATATTAAACTCAATAGGTTCTTATAATTACGCCCTAGAAACTTTTAGATTTAAATCTAACTTGATGTACTTTCGTCCGGGTGGCCAGATGTCTAACTATGAACTTTCAAATAACCGGGTGCATGGCGTAACTAAAGATGGCAGCGAGTTTGATGATGGCACCGGCCAAGATAAACAAAAATGGCCCGCTACAGTTAGAGCTATCACTTTTAATTTTAAAAGTACGGACCCCAAAAGATCGCTTGCAGGAATTGCGGCAGGACCTAACGGGGGGCAAGTTTGTGATGGTTCAGAATGCCGAAAATATAGCGACGATCCCGCTGGTGATAATATTTGGAAGGCCAAATCAGATTACGAACCCGATGCCGGATCACCTATACAAACGCCTAGAATTTGGATCAAGACCGTTTATGGAATCTGTGTTTCTGCCGATTGTACTAAATAGTAGGAGATTTTATGGGACCTAATGAATCAAGAAATTTATGGATCTCGATAGGGGCCGGTGTTTTTGCCACTTTTATGCTCTATTCCTATTCGCAAGAAAAAAAGGCTGAGCTTGAAAAAGCTGCGGGCGACAAAGTGCGCGTGGTGGTGGCCCGTGAAGATATTCGCGAGATGGACACGCTTTACGACAACGTTTTGGAAATCGTTGAAAAAAACCGCAGTGATGTAGAGCCTGATGCGTATGATACAATTCCTTCTGTTGTGGGGGGGGTGGCCGCCATTCCCATTAATAAAGGACAGACTTTAACTAAAAATAAAATTTTAGAACCTGGGCCCGAAACTGGAATGGCGATACAAGTTTCACCGGGAAAACGGGCGGTGACCATTCCAGTTAATGATGACCGCGCCAATGCAAGGCTGATTCGCCCCGGTGATCGCGTTGATATTATGGCAATTGTTGAATCTGGAAAAGGTCTAAATCAAAAACGTGAAGTCAGTGTACTGATGCAAGATGTGGTTATTTTAGCCACCGGTGTTAATGTTCACAATAATTTGCCGCGCACCATTGAAAGAGACCCCTCCGGCAAAGCCTTGATACAAACAAGTCTGACGGGTGATACTAAATATTCGACAATTACAATTGAAGCTAAAATTGAAGAGGCCCAAGATTTAGTTTATTTGGCGGCAACCAACGCCAGTTCTTTATATTTTTTATTAAGAAATCCGCACGACCGAAAAATTCAGCCACGGGTGCCGGCTTCAAATGCAGAATCTATACAATACCGGACGACGGGCCAAGGTTCAATTCAAGGTTCAGTCCAAGCGCCAACTGGATCTTTGTCGCAACCCCCACCCAAATAATAGTAATCCTGACTAATATCTAGTATATTAGGGCCTGAATGAGGCAGCTGAAAATAATTAACATGATTTTTTTTTTATTCGTAAGTTTTACTGCTTGGGCGCAGTTGAACCCCGGCAGTATTCCCGCGGTACCCGAGAGTGTTGCTACTGACGCGGCCACTGTTGATGAAAAACCAAATTCTAAACGCATCCGCCGTCAGGTTAATTTAATTGTTGGCGTAGAGCATGATGAAGAGCTATTAATTCCGGATCGAGAGCTGACCGTTGGCGGAAGAACAGAGTTTTTTGATATTAAAAGAATTACCGGCACAGATTATTTTAGGATTACACCTAAAAAAGCTGGCAGTGGCATTACCACTTTAAAAGATAAAAAAACCAAGCAAATACTGGTTGAAATTAGGTTTAGCATTCGCGATGACTCTATCGAAAAAACGCTAAGGGAGGTACAGGCGCTGTTAGGGGATATTGAGGGCATTGAATTTAAAATTATTAATAATATTATTTACATCGACGGTTTTGTGCTGATTCCGCGTGATTTGGTGCGTATTGGCCAGATTACAATGGTGTTTCCGGATTTTGTTAAATCTCTGGCTACATTAAGCCCGCTTTCCTGGAAAAAAATTGCAGATTATATTACGACAGAAGTGAATAATCCTGAAGTTAAAGTAAGCGCGGTGAGTGGGTTTTTAAAACTTGAAGGTCAGGTTAACTCGGATGCTGAAAAAAAACGAATTTTTGAAATCGTTAAATTATATATTCCGGATTTGGTCGTTGAAAAAACCCCGTCAGACCATAGTGTCGTGACCGTCAGCGGTCGAAAAAATACCACGATTGAAAGTTTTATTATTGATTTGATCACGATCAAACACGATGATGAAAAAGTAGAGCCCCCGCCAAAAATGATTCAAATTGTGGTGCACTTTGTAAAATTTGGTGAAAACTACGGAAAATCTTTTAATTTCACTTTTGCTCCGGCGGCCAGTACTCAATCGGTCACAGGTCAGCCCTCAGGCTCGACGTTTGATTCTACAATCAACCTATTAAGTAATCTTCTACCCAAGCTTAATTGGTCAAAAAAACATGGTTACGCCAAGGTATTAGATACGGCCTCAATATTGATTCAAGATAAACTACAGGGGAATATTAACCGTACTGTGACTATTGACGGCCCCCCTGTAGCAACCACAACAAATGGCACAACCACCACCTATGCAAGCCAGATCAATGCAAAGGTTTCGTTAAGCGTTGCTCCAACAATAAAATCTGAACGTTCGGGTCTTGTTGAATTAAGAAATTTAAATGTCAGTGTCAGTAATGCAAGTGGTAGCGTAGAAAAAAGCACCGAGACAAGCGTTAACACCACTATTTCTGTGCGTGACCGGCAAAGTGCGGCCTTTGGCGGAGTCATTAAAAGGGGATCTCAAACCTCATTTGGTAGTGATCCAACAGATAAAGCTATTGTTACATTAAATTCCAGCAAATCATTTGGGCGCGAGAACTCACAGTTTGTTGTTTTTGTGACCCCAATTATTAAATCTTCGGCCAGCTCAGGCGTAGAGCAGGTTAAGAAAAAATTTAGACTGCGAGACTAGCTTAAAGTCTTGGGGGCTTATTTAGGTTAAGATTCTTACAGTTTATGACGAAAAGCAGTTGTGATAAAGCGGAGGTCTTTTTGGCTATTAATGCTCAATGTAATATAATTGCCGTGTTGGGTGGTAAGGGCGGAGTCGGCAAATCGGTATTTGCGGCTAATTTTGCAGCGGCCCTAGCGATGGACCTTCGGGCGCAGGCGCTACTTATTGACTGCGATTCTAAAAGCGTGGGTGATCAAAATATTATTACCGGCTTAAAGCCACTTAAAACTTTGCGCGAGCTTGCGGGCTCGGTGCATTCACTGAATGCCACCCCACTTCAACAAATTGTAACTCCGCACGCAGGTGGGTTTTCTTACTTAGGCGCGGTGCGCGGACCCGAGGAAGTTTTCAGTGTGCCGCCCGACAATTTATCAAAACTAATTGAATACTTTTCAAGATCTTTTAAGTATATTATTGTTGATTTAGGAAATGATATCGGCCCGATGCAAACCGCCATACTACAAGAGGCGACCGCTATTACTATTATTTCCACACCTGAAATACTGGTGGTGCAACAAACCCAAAGATTGATTAACGATTTACTCACCCAAACTTACCCTAAGGAAATGTTTCAACTGATATTAAATAAATTTAACAATGCCGGTTTATCGCCGCAGGTGATCGGCCAGCATTTGGGGCTAGCGCCGATGAGTCTTATTCTTTCTGACGAGGCCACAACGGCGGCCTCACTCGCAAATTCTAAACTATTTGTACATACTAATCCGAAATCTCCGCTGTCGGCGGCTTACTTTGAAATAGTCCGAAAATTAAACGGGGGAATTCTACAAAAATTAAAAACGCTACAAAGACCTAAAGCAGTCGTGGTCAGCACGGTGGGAGCCGCTGGCGGCTTACCGCCCAGCACGGGCGCGAACCCTAATGCTTATGATGCAAAAACCATTTTAAAATTAAGGGTGCATTCAGAATTGATCAGAACTATTGATCTGAAAAAAATCTTGGCGGAAGCTGGCGATAGCGAAGCCAAAGAAAAAGAGCTGCGCGCCAAAACGCAAAGAGATGTTGGACAAATAGTTGATAAAGAAGCCCCTGATCTAGCACGCGATGAAAGACAAAAACTAGTTAAAGATGTTTTAGAAGAAGCCCTGGGCCTAGGCCCACTTGAAGACATGCTGGCCGACCCTGCCATATCAGAAATTATGGTAAATGGTTGTAAAAAAATATTTGTAGAAAAAAGCGGAAAAGTACAACTGAGTGGTATTACTTTTACCTCTAACGATCATTTACGCCGAATTATAGAGCGCATTGTAACCCCTCTTGGACGTCAGATAAATAATGCGAGTCCTTATGTAGATGCGCGTTTAAAAGATGGAAGCCGCGTCAACGCGGTGATTGAGCCTCTGGCGCTAGATGGACCGGCGTTGACCATTCGTAAGTTTAAAAAAGGTGGAATTGACCCACAAAAATATATTGATTACGGCAGTGCTACAAAAAATATGCTCGATTTTTTAAAAATCTCGGTTGAGTACGGATATAATATTGTGATCAGTGGTGGTACTGGTTCCGGTAAAACGTCTTTGCTTAATATGATCTCGCAATTTATTCCGTCGCATGAGCGGGTTATCACCGTTGAAGACGCGGCCGAATTACAAATGATGCAAGAGCATGTTGTGCGGCTTGAAACCCGCCCCCCTTCAATGGAAGGCACCAACGCGGTGACTATTCGGGATTTAATTAAAAATGCTCTGCGCATGCGGCCTGACCGAATTGTGGTGGGAGAAACCCGCGATGGTGCGGCCTTAGATATGCTACAAGCCATGAATACGGGTCATGATGGCTCTATGACCACCACTCACGCCAACTCACCCCGCGAATGTTTGGCGCGCCTTGAAACTTTAGTGATGATGTCGGGCCTAGATTTGCCAATAAGCGCCATCAGGCAGCAAATTGCCGGCGCAGTCGATTTAATTGTGCAGATTGTTCGGTTATCTGATGGCAGTCGTAAAATTATTAGCATCACGGAAGTGGTGGGTATGCAAGGCGATGTGGTAACATTAGCTGAAATTTTTAAATATAAAGAAACGGGTTATGATAAAAATCGAAAAATTTTGGGCCAATTTCAATCTACAGGAACGGTTCCCTCGTTTGTTCAAGAGATTAAGGATAAAGGGGGGCATATTCCAATGGAAATTTTTTCAAATGAAGCACCCAAGGCCTCTGCTGCTGGGGCGGTGGCCTCTACGCTAACAGCCGCTAAGGCGGCGCCGCCACTCACTAAAAAAGTAGGTTAGGTTTTGGATTACACAGATATACCCTTTATGCAGTCGATTTTAAAATACAACTGGATATCGCTGCCGCTTTTTGGAATGGCCGTATTCTTTTCAGTTTACTTCTGGGCCGATAAAATTTTAATTAAACTTTATAATAAAAGCCAAGGGAAAAAAACTTCGATCATGATGCACATGAAGCTGCTGGGCATGGAAGTTGACGAAAAAAAAGTAACCCGCATGTTGCTACTTTCTAGTTTTGGCGTGGGCTTTTTATTTTTTATTCTGATTTGGCCCAATATTCCTGTTGGAATTTTTTTAGGTGTTTCTGCTGGCATTGCCGGTTTTCAGGTTGTTCCAATAATATTTAAAGCTCTTTATGAAAAACGCTGCAATCAGTTTGTAGACCAGATGGTTGATGGCTTAACGATTATGGGTAACGGTATTAAATCCGGTTCTAATCCGCAGCAATCCATGCAAAGAGTTGTTGAAATCATGGGAAATCCGATTAGTGCAGAATTCGGTCAAGTGATTACGCAAACTCAGTTCGGTCAAAGCTTTGAAGAAGCTTTGACTGATTTAGCGGTGCGCATTCCGCGGCCCGATGTGCAAATGCTCGTGGTGGCGATTAATATTTTAAAAGAAACTGGCGGTAATTTGTCTGAGACTTTCCAGACGATTGTCCTGACCATCCGCGAAAGACAAAAGCTTGAAAAAAAAATATCGGCCATGACCGCCCAAGGAGTTATGCAGGGAATTATTGTCACCTCAATACCCTTTTTGTTAATGGGAGTGTTTTACACCCTAGACCCTGACCATATTAAACCTATGTTCACCACATCGTGGGGCCTAGTTTTTCTGGCCGCCATGCTCGTTTTACAAATTATTGGTGGAGTCATGATCAAAAAAATTGTTACAATCAAAGTGTAGATGGAGAGTTTGAACATGAAATACAGTTTGGCATTAATATTCACCTTATTATTTCCTTATCACCAGGTCCACGCATTAGTTGATATGAACAGTGCGAGCTATTCGAATCTTTGGACAGATCTTGAAGTGCCGGGTAGTGGCTATGATCTAAAAGTAATAAGAGCTTATAAAAGTAGAACGCTGTTTAATGGAATTTTCGGCTTTGGCTGGTGTTCCACATTTGAAACTAAACTTGAAGCGACGTCTGAAGGCAATATTAAAATTTCTGAATGTGGCGACGGCCAAGAAATAGTTTATTCGCCGCGTGAAATCACCAGGGCAGATATAGACAAAACGATTAACCAAATTATTGCAAAGATGAAGTCAGACTCTAAAATTAAAATAACTTCAGCGGATTATTGGAAAAAATTATCTGACGATTTAATAGAAGATGATGAACAAAGGCTGAATTATGCCGAACAATACAAAATTACGGTGCCAATTAAAGAAGGTACTAAATTTATGGCTGGTGGTAAAGAGGTAGAAAATGTAATTTTTAGTAAAAATTTTTACACCCGTAATTTACCCGATGGCAGCTCTCAACGCTTTGATACTCAAGGGCGCCTAACGCATAATTACGATAAAAACGGAAACTTTTTAAAGTTTGAATACACTAAAGAATTGCTTGTGCAGATAGAAGATAATAACGCCAGAAGACTTACATTTAAATACTACAACAATAAAAAAGTTAAACAGATCACGGGCCCTAACAGCCTAACGACAGAATACAAATATAATTCACAAGAAGACCTTATCTGGAATAAAAATGCCTGGGCCAAAACAGATAAAGATATTTATCAATATGAATATAACGAGTTTCACAATTTAACTAAAGCCATTTGGCCGAACAAAACTTTTATTAGCATTAGATATGACAATATTAAAGATTGGGTGCTGGGTTTTACGGATCACGACAAGTGTGTAGAAAATTATAAGTATGAATTTTCAGCCAGTAATCCTAAATTTCATTATTGGTCCTCTGTAGTTAAAACCTGTGGTAAAGAAGTGGTGGCTAGTAATCGTTATGAATTTTGGCACAAGCAGCTTGCTAGCGGACAAGTCGTGCTGTCTAGAGTGTTAACTAGCGTCAGCGGCAGTACGCAAGATATCACGTACCATGACACCCTAGGAAAAGCGGTCGCTATCAAAAAGAATAACGAAAAAGTTAATTTTGAATACTATCCAGACGGGCAGATCAAAATCAAAACGTCTGCTAATTCAAAAATTGAATTTATTCATGACCCCACAACTAAAAAAGTGGCCAGTGTAAAAAATTCATATTTTAATGAAAAAGGCAAGGCGGTTTCAGTTTTGCTGACAAGCTTTAAATACGATGCTAAAGCTAATCTTATCTATGCCGAAAACAGCGATGGGCAAAAAATCAATATGACTTACGACTTTAAAGGACGAATTGCCACAATAACCGACCACGCCAAAAAAGTGGTTAAAATTGACTATGAAGAGCGCTTCGGAAAACCATCTATTGTGTCAAGGCCGGGCTTAGGCACCATCAAAGTATCGTACAAGCAAGACGGTGAAATTGCAAAAGTTGAAAGCGCAGATGGGCCGAGTGTAGCTTCGCAAGTGGCCAGCACTTTTAGTAATTTACTTGATGTTATCTCACCGGTGACGCAAGATTTGTATTTGTAATGATAACTGCTAAAGGAGTTTTATGAGGTCGATTTTATTGGTTTTACTATTAAGCGGTTTTACCGTAAATGCTGAAGAGTCTTCTAAAACCCAAGCGGATTTTTTTTCACCGAATTGTACGGATTGCCCCAAGATGCAAACACCGGGGAGTGCAAATCTTGGAAATAATAAGGGTGTATTCAGGCCTGGCAATTCTAAGAAAAAACCAAGCTCGGCGCCCCCAGTTGATACGGATAAATAATTTAAATAGAGTTCGTATCAATACGTATCAATACGAGACAGCTGCAATATATAATTTGAACTGTAAAAAAAATCAACAGTCTCAATATAATACAAAAAGCTAACTACTTAAAAACATTAATAATTTATTAAGCTTTCTCGCGGCAGTGTTGGCATCAACTTCGCAGTTAGAATGATAGAAACGTTTAAACAAAAGGAGACCAGTATGGGAAAGATCACTTTATTTTTTTTATCTGCAATATTAGTAGTGAGTACCACCGCCTTGGCTAAGGAAGAATGCCAATTAAAAAAGAATCTTCGAAGCTCAATAAGAATTAATGGATCGAGCAAAACGGCTTTTTACCCGCAAACTGCGCCTAAAGCTACGCAAAATAATAATGGAGTTTTCGTAAGTAGGTAATTATTCTTTTTCAGCAGATTTAGTAAGACCTTCGTGTTTCCAGCTGAGGTAAGACGCTTGCGCATAATGGCCACCGTCTTTAATAACTTTAACGCCACCCTCTGCCACTTTATTTACAAAAGTTGCCGTTTTAGAATTAAGCAAAACGGCTTCGATATGGTTTTCAATGGTCAGATCTCCAGACTTAATTTGCGTGAGCATAAGTAAGAGCACAGCAAAGGCAAAACATTTTAAAACAAACCTAATTTCATCCATTTGCAACCTCCGCGTAAGTTTTGCTGATATCATCTAGAGCGGCCACTAAGTGTGCTTTAGTAAAAGGTTTCTTGAGATACTTAATAGCACCCAAAGATTTTGCTTTTAAAATTGTGGCGTCATCGTCTAAAGAAGAAATAACAAGTGTTCTAGTTTGTGGCGAAATTAAAGCCGTTTCACTTAGCACTTCAAGCCCATTTTTTAGTGGCAGTATTAAATCAAGAATTAAAATATCCGGCTTAAACTTAGAAATGAGACGAATGGCTTCTTCGCCATCTTGGGCTTCTGCTACAATTTTGATATTCGAAATATCACACAATGAGTAATGATAAATCTCACGCATAAAAGCAGAGTCTTCAACTAGTAAGCACTTTAATGTCATAAACTTATTTTAACCTTATTTTGTGCTCTCAGGAATTGTTTTGACCGAGCTAGTCTATTTTTTGATAATTATTGCCGATCTAAGTCTAGTTAGTAGGTCATGTCTGATTGCCTAGATTTATAAAAAAGGCGAAAATGACAAAATGATCAACAACTTAGTAAAACAACTTAGCACAGCCTTATTAATTTTGGGTTTAATTATCAGCCTTACTGCTGAATCACAAACCACAGTTTCCACAAAAAATAAAAATCCATTTCCGGTAAAGTACACCAGTCTAATTGATCAAAAAATTATTCTTAAAACTATTACGTTGGCACCGGTTTACGATAATCTAGATGGAATTTACGCTAATGCTATTCAAAAACTATTAGTGGATTTATTACAAAGTGATAAAGTTTGGGGATATTCAGAGTTTCCGGAAATAAATAAAAAAATATTCATTGAAACATTTGACACCGCCCCCAATGACGTACTTGAAGTTCTGGCAAAAACAGGGGCGCAGGGGTTGCTTACGGCCTACATTACCAAAGGACCGCGGGGGTTAAACGCCAAACTAAAACTTTTTACACAAGATCAGGGTTTGATTTTAATCGAAGAGTATTTTCAAGATTTAGATATTTTCGAAATTTCAAAATTGCGTGATCAGTTTGTTAAAATGTATCACTCGATCAAAAACAAACTGCCCTATCGCGGCTATGTGCTGAGTCGCCGGGGGCTCGATGTCACTTTAAATTTGGGCGCAGTTAATGGAGTTCACTTGGGTCAAGAACTAAGTCTTGCCCAAATATTAAAACTTAATCGCCATCCGAAATTAAAAACTATAGTCGGGGCGGAAAAAGAAATTATTGCCAAATTAAAAGTTACTCAAGTTGAACCTTATTTAAGTTTTGCCCAAATTATTTTTGAAAAAGAAACCGGCGTAACTGATGTGGGTGCAAAAGTGCTCCCGACAGTCTACATTGCCTACCCATTACCAATTATCAATGCCGAAGGCGATGTAACGGGCGACAGTCCGGTAAAAGCACCAGCGAATTTAGGTGAAACCACAGACCACCCCACGCCTTTAGTGCCACCAGCTAAAAAAGAAGAAACGACATTGATGGAGAAAGAAAATTCTTTTGGCATTTTAACGCTGCAAGGTGTGATTACGCAGTATAAAGAATCTACAGAATTAATTTCAGGCGGGAATGTTTCCTCGGCCAATAGTTTAGCTCCAGGTATCAATTTGGCGGCGCAAATTTATCCATTTAAAAATATTTTTATAAACATGGGTACGCAATTCAGCAGCTTTAGCAGTAGCAATTCATTAATAAATTCTATTCCGAAAAACTTAAGCCATGCAATTAGTCACCTGACGGCTTCTGTCGGCTACGACTATATTTTGGAAGAGCCTGATCTTGATGATCAAATAAAAATTACCACGGCATTAGGTTTTGCGTCTTATAAAACAAATGTATCTGCCGCTACCCCAACAGCTTTAACCAGCACACAAACAGACTCTTTGGTTCTACGGCTTAAGGCCGCGATGCCGCTGATCTCAGAATATTCAACTATTGTGGGCGCAAGTCTTGATTTGTTTTTTTCATCTCAATTTACGGAGTCTCCGGTGAACTCAGGCACGTCAAAACCTTCGATTACATCTTTAAGCTTATTCGGCACCTATCCGGTTTCTCATAATTTAAATGTAAGGGTAGATTTAAGTGTAACAAATATTCAGACTAATTTTAGTGGAACGGGTACACGAACAAATCAAGCCGCTTCAACTTCTATTCAAACCATCAATGAACAAATTGGTTTTGAGTATTTATTTTAAATTAGGGGCATTGCACTTTGTGGTGTACAAATAAAAAAACCCCAGATTTCTCTGGAGTTTTTAAAAGAAAATAACTAACAAACAGACTTTAAAGTCGGATAGTTCTTTTTTAGAGCGGAAACTACATCATTCCGTCCATGCCACCCATACCGCCGCCCATGCCACCGCCCATAGGAGCGCCACCACCAGCAGATTCTTTCTTAGGGGCTTCCGCAATCATTGTTTCAGTTGTTAACATCAGTGATGAAACGGATGCCGCGTTAGTTAAGGCACAACGAACAACTTTAACCGGATCAATAACACCGTCTTTTAATAGATCTGTGTACTCATCACTAAAAGCGTTGTAACCATAGTTCGCAGATTTTTCTTGAAGAATACGATCCACAACTATAGCGCCGTCAAGACCTGCATTGATTGCAATCTGACGAACTGGTTCTTCGCATGCACGCTTAATGATTTTAGCGCCAAACATTTCTTCTTCAGTGAATTTAGTTTTATCTATTTTTTGAGAAGCACGAAGTAACGCCGTTCCGCCACCCGCAACAATGCCCTCTTCAACCGCCGCACGAGTTGCATTGAGTGCATCTTCAACGCGGGCTTTTTTCTCTTTCATTTCAACTTCTGAACCACCGCCAACGTGAATAACAGCAACACCACCAGCTAGTTTAGCTAAACGTTCTTTTAGTTTTTCTTTGTCGTAGTCTGAAGTTGTTTCTTCGATTTGAGCTTTAATTTGTGCAACACGAGCTGTAATATCGGCTTTTTTACCAGCGCCATCAATAACGGTTGTGTTATCTTTATCTATTACAATGCGTTTTGCCACACCTAAGTGAGTCGCATCCGCTTGCTCAAGCTTCATTCCAAGGTCTTCAGAAACAACTTGTGCTCCTGTTAACGCCGCAATGTCTTCTAACATAGCTTTACGTCGGTCGCCAAAACCAGGGGCCTTAACCGCACAAACATGAAGAGTTCCGCGTAATTTATTAACAACTAAAGTGGCTAAGGCTTCGCCATCAACATCTTCAGCAATAATTAAAAGTGGACGCCCTTGCTTTGCAACAGCCTCAAGTACTCCGATCATATCTTTCATAACAGAGATTTTTTTATCATAAACTAAAACATAAGCATTTTCTAATACCGCTTCCATTTTTTCAGCGTTAGTAACAAAATAGGGAGATAAATAACCACGATCAAATTGCATGCCTTCAACGATTGTCACTTCAGTTTTAGCAGTTTTTGAATCTTCAATTGTGATTACACCTTCGCGGCCAACTTTATCCATTGCATTCGCTAACATTTCGCCGATTTCGTGGTCGTTGTTAGCGGAAATGGCGCCTACTTGCGCGACTTCTTTAGAGCCTTTAACGGGCTTAGCCATATTTTTCAAATCTTCAATAATAAAGTTAACAGCTTTATCAATACCACGCTTGATCGACATTGGATTGTGACCAGCAGAAACTAATTTGGCACCTTCGCGGTATATAGCTTGCGCTAAAACCGTTGCGGTTGTTGTTCCATCGCCCGCTTCATCATTGGTTTTAGAGGCCACTTCTTTAACCATTTGTGCACCCATATTTTCGAATTTATTTTCTAATTCGATTTCTTTTGCTACGGTTACACCATCTTTAGTAATTAAAGGTGAACCAAATGATTTATCGATAACAACATTACGGCCTTTAGGGCCTAGGGTTACTTTTACGGCGTTAGCTAGAACATTTACGCCTTTAAGAATGTTATTGCGTGCATCTTCTGAAAATATTAAAATCTTGCTCATTGAAATTCTCCTTATTATAGAATTTTATTTAGTTGGTTAGTTGCGCACTTTCAGTGCGCTTGTTTTAGTTGCGCACGTTCAGTGCGACTTATTGAATGATTCCTAAAATGTCTTCTTCTCTCATCATTAAGTACTCTTCGCCAGAAAGTTTAATTTCTGTGCCTGCGTACTTAGAAAAAAGCACTTTGTCGCCAGCTCTAACTTCAAGAGGTAAAGTTTTACCGTCTTCAGTTACGCGGCCCTTCCCAGCAGCAACGATTTCGCCACGCTGTGGTTTTTCTTTTGCTGAATCTGGAATAAAAAGTCCACCTGCGGTTTTTTCTTCTTCCGCCATTCTGCGAACTAAAATTCTGTCGTGTAATGGGCGTACGCCTAACTCTACTTTTGCTTCTGTTTTTGCCATAAAAATGACCCTCCGTGAATTGAGGCTTTATCTCTGTAAAACCTCAGTTTAGTTATGTATCTGTTGCTAAGGTAATATGAGGTGTACCCTGTGGGTGTCAAGTCACTATATAAATATAAAATGATGTAAAAAATTCATATCAGTTTTAAAATTCTAGCCTAAAGCCCTATTTGCACAACAAATAACCATTTAAAACATTACTTTTACTGTTAAATGCCTAGATTCTTGTCTTGTTTTTCAAGACTAGCCTAATGTTTAATCAACATCTCAAATATTTTGTTTTTTAATATCCGTGACGCCAACATAAATAGGGGGACAGGATGTCACAAAAATTATTCGGATTTGCGGTTCTAATGGCTGCTACAATTTCAACCACAGCTCAAGCTGCAAAAATAGAAACAAAAGGTTCAGAGATTAGACCTAATATTGTAGGAGGGGTGGTTGCTGAAAAAGGAGAAATCCCATTTCAGGTTTCATTACAGAGCGTATCTGGCTCGCACTTCTGCGGCGGCTCATTGATTAAAAAAAATTGGGTTTTAACGGCGGCACATTGCGTGGCTCGTTGGACTGCAAAAAATAAAATTGTTATCGGCATGCATGATCAAAAAGACAGAACCGACACCGAAACATTTACATCTACAAAAGTGGTGGCGCATTCACTTTATAGCAGCAGATCACTGGATTACGATTATGCATTGATACAGCTATCAGGAGATTCTGTATTTAATACTATCGATTTAAATATAACAGAAATAGATATTCCAGAGGTTGACCAGGTTCCGGTTAATGTATGGACATCGGGCTGGGGTACAACCTCCGAAGGAGCCTCGGCCCTGCCAAGGTTTTTAAATAAGGTAGAAGTCCCCCTAGTAACAACTGCGGCCTGCAATGCTTCTATAGCCTATAACGGCGAAATTACCAATCGGATGATTTGTGCAGGTTTTGTAAAAGGTGGCAAAGATTCTTGCCAGGGCGACAGCGGTGGACCACTTTATATTAAGCAAACCAGTGGTCACTTCTTATTAGTGGGTGTTGTAAGTTGGGGATCCGGCTGTGCGCGTCCGAACAAGTTTGGAGTGTATTCTAAAGTCAATGCTATAGTGGACTGGATTGCCTCAGAAACTCAATAGATGGCAGAAAAGACTATATTAATAGTTTGTTAATATTTTTCTTCATTAAAAATTTTTTTTGCGGCCTCGTAATTTTCAGGGGCCACGTAAAACCTATCAATCACGCGGGCTTCTTCATACTTCTGAAAAATTTTGGTGGCTTGGTCTACGGGTGAAGGTTTATCCCATTTATCATATTGATCAACCACAAAAATATTAGCGCGGTCGTCGGGGCTGCCAGTATGGTATTTTGATAAGCGCACGTTTGAGCTGGCGTAAATATTATCGATTTCATTTTTTTTAAACAGCGCCAGAATTTTTTCAATGCGTTCTGATTCTTGATTGTGCAACTCTAAAGCCACTTTGTAGGGTTTGCGTTGTGAAATTCTTTGCGCCCAGACATTGTCAACAGTATCTAGGTGCTCATACAGTTTATAATCGGTGTAGCTGATGTACTGCTTGGCATCAGCAGGTAAAATAAACCTACAGTCTTCGGACATCAAATAACGATTGAGCATTTCTTCGTACACGATACTTTTATGATGAAAGTAAACCATTAAATGCATATGGTGGCGTGAAATTAAAAAATCATCAAAGGCATAAAGGGCGCGTCTATTAAGGGCCAGAAAAGCTTTGTTATTTAAAATATGCAATGTTAAATTTTGTAAAAGCCAGTCTTTGTCTATTTTTCCGTAATTAATTCCACAAAAATAAGAATCGCGCTCCAGATAATCCATACGGTCGGCATCTAGCTCTGAACTGACGATCTGGCTGAGTAAGGGCCTAAAATTAATGTGGTTGTCAGTAAAATAGCTTTCATCGCATTTTAAAGTTTTATCAATTAGGCAAGCAACAAACTCAGGGCTGATATCAATAAAATGGGTTTTAATCAGTTGAGAGATTGTTGAATCCGTTACAAATTTTATGGTGTAATCTTCGTGATTGGCCTGCCGGTTTTGCTCGATTTTTTGCTGATTATAAATTTTGATATTGAGTTTGTTGAGCTTCGGCATGACTTGCTCGGTGGTGTGACTAAGCGGCCCGTGGCCGATATCGTGCAAAAGGGCCGCTAGTTTTACAGTTTGGCGCAAGCGGTTTTTTATACTAATTTTAGTAAAGGGATAGGCTCTGAAAATATTATCAAAAATTTGCCCGGCCAAAAAACTAACCCCAATTGAATGCAAAAATCGGTTGTGTGTGGCACCAGGAAAACTGAACTCTGAAAACCCCAATTGCTTAATTTCGCGTAGTCTTTGGAATTCAACAGATTCAATAATGGCTTCTTCGCCTTCGGTTAATTGTATAGAGCCATGTATGGGGTCGCGTATTTCCATTATATAAAGCTACCTCTTCCTTATTGAAGAGGCAACACACTAAACAGAAAGCACTCTTGCAAGATTAATCAGGGACTTATCACCTAGTTTTTCTTTAGAAGTCACAATATCTAAAGAGACTTCAACTAGTTTATCTGCCTGTACACCAATCATCACATTACAATTTCCGGCAAGTAGAGTTTCTACGGCGGCATGTGCTAATCTTGAGGCTAAAATACGATCGTGCGCGGTGGGGCTGCCGCCACGCTGCTGGTGGCCTAAAATACAAACCTTGGCTTCTAGGCCCGATTTTTTACGTATGGCTTCCGATAAATCATAGGCTCGCCCGGGTTTTTGGCCCTCAGCGGTAATAATAATGCTACTGGTTTTGCCGCGCGCGCGCGATTTTTTCAGGTTTTCTACAATTTTATCTACAGCAATAATATTGTCGGCAGTTAAAATTTCCTCAGCCCCCCCCGCAAGCCCGACACGGCTGGCAATCCAGCCGGAGTTTCGACCCATAACTTCCACAATAAAAATTCGGTCGTGGCTGTCGGCGGTATCGCGAATTTTATCAATGGCCTGAAGTGCTGTATTAACAGCGGTGTCAAAACCTATAGTGTCGTCAGTACCATAAACATCATTATCAATGGTGCCCGCGATGCCGACAATCGGTATTTTATGTTCGCTCCAGAGGGCTTGTGCTCCCCTAAACGAGCCATCGCCACCAATGCAGACAACTCCATCAACACTCTGTGCTCTTAGGTTTTTGGCGGCAATGGCTCTGTATTCGGCTTTCAAAAACTCATGGGATCGACCAGTTTTTAAAATGGTGCCCCCGCGCTGAATAATATTAGCCATATCGCGCATCTGTAGTGGAATCATTTTATTTTCAATCAGGCCCACATAACCATGCAAGATACCGACCACCTCTACATTTTTTGAGAGCGCTGTTCTGACCACCGCGCGCACGGCCGCATTCATTCCTGGGGCATCGCCCCCGCTGGTAAAAACACCTATTTTTTTTATTGAAACTAGCATGCAAGAAGTATGGGCCGAGAATCTGTTCAGGTCAAAAAAAAATTTCAATCGTAAACATTTTACTACAGAACTAGCGCGAAGCTCGAGCAGTAACTGATTCGCTGATTACCCGTCCTTGGCTTAACTGCAAAACATAATCAGCCAAACAATCTACATCGGTTTGATCGTGGGTTACTAAATACACCGGAATATTTAACTGTTGAATTAAATTTTTTAGTAGTGCACGCGCTTCTGTACGCAAATCAGCATCCAGCGCCGAAAAAGGTTCGTCTAAAAGCAATATTCGTGGGTTCGATATTAAGGCACGCAGTAGTGCCACCCGTTGTTTTTCGCCACCAGATAATTTTTCTGCTTTAGTGTGCCAGCAAAAATCCAAATTTAATTGTTTTTTATATTGAGACAAATTTAATTTTTCTTTATTTAGATTTTGTTTTAAATGACGGGCCTTCAATATTAGCAATATATTTTCTTCTGTGGTTAGGTGCGGAAACAAATCATAACTTTGAAATACCACTCCTAGGCGTCTTTCGCTTATATTTAGCTCACTCAAAATTTCATTTTTAAACACCCATTGCCAAGCCTTTGGTTGATACAAGCCTATCAGTGTTTTTAAAAAAGTACTTTTACCCGAACCTGAACTTCCTAAAATGACTGTAACACCATTTTCGGGTATATTTAGCCTTGGTATGTTCAATTCAAAGTTGTCTAATTTAATATATAAATTTTTTATAAATGACATACCCTGCCCTTGAAATTAAATAGACCATGGCTACCGCCAATAACCAATAAATTAGTATATACAGGCTCATTAAATAAGATAAAGGCAGGCGGTAACTACTTAAAAGACCTTCAGTTAGTAAACCCAAGGTCTTGGTTTGTACTCCGAGCGCGCGCAATAAGGCATATTCACTGGTAAACCAAATAATTAAAAACGAAAGCCACAGCAATAACTGCCGAGAAATTTGCTTAAAAATGATTTCAAAAATAATGGTGTTTTGGGGCAGTCCATAGACTTGCGAAATTATAATTTGCGACTGTAAACTCTCGATAGCTTTTTGCAAAAATAACTTAAATAGTGCTGGAAAAAACAAGAGGCTAGCGCCAATGGTAATTTTTAAAATGTCGTAGTTTGAGTTTAGCGGCAACATTAAATAAAATGAAAACCCCACTAAGACCGTTGATACTGAAATTAAATTGATAGCCAAATTAAAGCGTTGATTTTTTAAATAATCCACCAGCCATAAAAATAATAATGCAAAACTTAAGGCCAAATAAGCAGCCAAAGCTTTGCTGGTAAATAGGGTCGCCGCCCAGAGTTCGCTCGCGTACTGAAAAATAAAATTTGTATAATAGAATGATTTTGTCAGACCCACAATATAACCACCTAGATATATAATTAAATATGCGGCGATTAACAAAAGTCCGCAATAAGACTTCAAATAACCGCCTGAACTAAAAATCGCAGCAGTATGAGGTTTGTTTTTAAGAGAAAAAAAACTTAAGATAAAAATTAAACCCGCCTGAAACAGACAGAGACCAAAAGCCGTAGACCAATTTTGCTCAATAAAAATTTTTTCAAAAATCAAAACTTCTAAGTTTACTCCGCGGCTTCCGCCCACCAGTAAAGGAATTGAAAAACTGGAAAGGCAAAAAATTAAAATTATAAAAAAATTTCCTGTAAAGTCTGAACGCAGCAGCGGAAAAAAAATTTTTTTATAAAAATTAAACCGTCCCAACGCGTAAACTTCGCTTATTAAGGCTAAATTTCCTATTTTTTCGCGAATGGCCGAATAGGTTAATATCGTGGCAAAACCTAGATTAATCAGTATAAATAAAAAAACCACGCCATTTGTACCCATGGGAAATGGGTTTATCAATGAAAACGCAATGAGCACCGAATAGAGAGCCGGAAGCAGCAACGGAATAATTAAAAGGCGTACAATGAGGCCTTGAGTTTTTACAGACAGCAGAAATAGGCCCTGACTCATTAAAATACTAAGGGCCACCACAATTAAGGCCGCTATGGCGGATTGCTGAAAAGAATTTTTAAGTGCCCAAAATAATTCATCAAGACTAACGGCAAATGAAAAATTGTAATAATTTAAAAATAAAATATAGGGAATCAAAAAATAAACTAATAGTCCAAAACGTAGCAGGTTGAATTTTAAGATAGACGCAAAATTAAATCCCTTCATTCTTGCGGATTTCCGTCCAAACATTTATCCATTTTTCAATTTTAGTCGGCTCGTAAAACTTGACCGGACGGGTTTTGTAAACTTTAATCGCATCAAATGGCGTGGCCTCTTTCACGCGGTCTATCACGGGCATCATATAGTTTTTAGACATAATAATTTTCTGAGCCTCGGGTGATAAAAGAAAATTTATAAACATTTCTGCAGCTTCGCAGTTTTTACAGGTGGCGGGAATTCCGGCGAACTCTACTTGCAGCGGCAGGGGCTCTTGAGTTTCAATGCTTAAGTAATTCGCAGTTTTTTCTTCAATTAAATGATAAACGGGAGAGGTCACATAAGAAAAAACAAGATCAACTTGATTATTTTTAAACAGTCCGTAGGCGGCGGACCAACTGGGAGAAAAACTATGCGCCTGTTTCATCATGCTTTTTAAATAGCGAATGGCTTCATCTGCTGGGTAGGCTTCAAATATCCAAACCAGAAATTGCAGCCCTGGAGAACTGGTTCTGGGGTCTTGCAGCGCAATTTTTCCTTGAAGCTCGGGTTTTAATAAATCTTTTAAAGAGGTGATGTTGTTTTGTAGACTTTTATTGGCAATAAAAGACATTGGTGCAAAATCATAGGGCAAAAATGTTTTTTCATGAGCGACAGCTGTAATATCACTAACAAAATTTATGGCGGAGTTACGATCAATATCTCGCCATTTAATTTTATTAGCCATACGAACTATATCAAATTGATCAATGCCTAGTACAACATCAGCCAAAGAGCTTTCATTTTCAAAATTTATTTTTTGAATGGCCATATTCATATCAGAAATCTCAACAAATTCCACTTTGAAAATGTTCTGTTTTTCAAAAATTTCTTTTAACTCGGGCCCTGGTCCCCATTTAGCAACAAACGAAGCCGAGGCATAGACGTGAATTTTTTTATCATCAATATTTTTAGCTTGATCACCTCTGTTATAATAAACGGTCATCAAAACTGAAAAAATAAGCACAATATAAACAACAAAATGCTTCATTAATTTACCACCACAATCCACGACGGCGCTTGTAGAAATAGTAATCTATACCCAGGCAACGTCCGGCACCAGCCCAAGCCAGAATGGCATGGCAGGCAATACATAATTTAAAAAAAATCTCTCGTTCTGCGGGGTAGATCATTAAATAGTTTAAACACAAGAATACGGCTAAAATTGATATGGGACGCACCACATAACCAATAATATATGACACCCCTACCGCCAGTTGTAAGCCGATAATAATAAAAGCATAAACTTGCCAATGAGGTATAATTTGTTCACTTAATAGTAGGCGGTACCACGCCGGGATCTGGGCTTTATTTAAGGCCTCAACAAAAATATCAGAATATCCTCCGACACCTAAAATAAATGATTTCCAATCTTTAAAAACCAGATCAAGATAAAAATATCCCAAAAAAATTCTTAAAAATGACATCGGCAATAGATGCCCGACGTACTTAATACTTTCGAAATAGGCTTGTAGCATGATCATCCCTTAATTAGGTAAGCTTAATTAAGCTTACCTAAACTCCCAGCTTAGGACAAGCATCGTGAATAAAACAGGTCTGGCATTTTGGACTTCGCGCCACGCAAATACTACGCCCATGGGCAATTAAATAATGAGTCAGCATAATCCAATCTTTTTGCGGACACATTTTAATTAGACTTTTTTCAATTTTGATTGCATCCGTAGTCTTAACCCAACCGAATCGATAAGTTAAACGCGTCACATGGGTGTCGACCGCAATTCCGGAGGCTATATTGTAGGCGTTACCTAAAACAACATTGGCTGTTTTACGTCCAACCCCAGGTAATTCGTACAACTCATCCATTGTTTTCGGAATACAACCCTGATGCTTCTCAAACAGCAATTCGCAGCAAGCTTTAATATTTTTAGCTTTATTCCTAAAAAAACCAGTTGATTTGATTACTTCTTCGATCTCTACCACTGGCGCCGCACGCATAGTTTTGGCATCAGGGTAGGCTTTAAAGAGCGCGGGCGTAACTTTATTAACTCGCTCATCGGTGCATTGGGCAGACAAAATCGTAGCAATGAGCAACTCAAATGGGTTTGAAAAATTTAGAGCACAATGAGCATACGGATAATTCTTCTTTAATTTTGTGAATGCAAAATCGAATGCGACTTTAGTCTTAAATCTAATCGCCGAGGCCATTGTCGCCAATGGCTTCAACTGGACAACCTTCCATGGCCTCTTTGCAGGCAGCGACCTCGTCGGGGCCTTCTGGTTGTTTAGATACAAAAGCATGCCCATCGTCCTCATGCATAGCAAAATTTTGAGGCGCAGTTAATACGCACGCATCACAGGCAATACACGACTGGTCCACAAAAACTTTTCCGTCTTTATTTTCTTTCCATTTTTGCGATAAATCAGCCACGGAACCTCCTTGGGAACAACTACAGAGCGTCGCAGTCTTATAGTACAATAAAAAATTCAGCAAATATATGTAAAAAATCTAGGCTTAAGTCAAATTCGCAGCTCTGGATGTATCTTCTAAGCTCAGAAGGCAGCTAAAATAGAGTTTTACTAACTAAAACTAGTTACTATACTAGGCAGGAGGCCTCTGTGCACGGACCGCGTTCCCCCGAAACTCACGAATGGACTCAGGTTGTTGATTTTTTAAATACTAATTTAAGGCAAAACAATAATTGGACTATAACAAGTGAGTACCCGACAGCTTTTTCCAGTAATAATATTCACAATATGAGCATTATTACTGAAGATGAAAAAATAATTTCTCATGCAGTTTTAAAAACCTTAATTGTAAAAACTCCATATGCTATTTTTAAAATTGGCGCGATCGGTTCGGTTTTTACCGATCCCGAACACCGACAAAAAGGCCATAGCCGTAAAAATATAAAATACTGCACACAGCTGGCACAAAAACAAGAATGTGACCTCGTTATTCTTTGGACCGATCAATTTGAATTTTACCGGAAAATGGGATTTGAACTTGCGGGTTTTGATTATAGTTATTTGTTAGAAAATATGTCACCTGTAAAAAATAAAAATTTACGTTTTGTGGCGGGCAATAACGTAGACCCCGCCGCGCTCTTAAAACTCTACTCGCAACATAGCGTTCATGGTGTTAGAAGTTTAGACGACTTCAGAAATTATCTAAAAATACCCAATTCCAATTTATTCACAGCTTGGGATCAAAACAATCAGTTGCTGGCCTACGCCGTAGAGGGTAAAGGCGCGGACCTGATTAACTACGTGCATGAGTGGGCGGGTCAGGTTAGCGCCCTGCTTGATTTATTTCAGTTCATCCGCGTACAAAAAAATAATGTCATTACCGTTATGACGCCGGCGCACGCTACAAATTTGAGAAACAAACTCAGTGAGGTCGCAAGCCTATCGCACCAGGGTTATTTGGGAATGCTCAAAATTGTTAATAAAGCGGCCCTGCTTAATAAAATTAAAAAAGCATTTCGTAGTGAGGGTTTTGATAAAATAGTATTAGAGCAACAAAATCAACATTGTGTCTTAGGCTTCGGTACAGATTTGTACACGCTAGAAAATGAAGCCGATCTTATTCAGTTGTTATTCGGACCTTTAAATATTAATACTCTTGATTTTGTCTCTCATGAGTCCAAACAAAAATTTGCATCGTTACTGCCAATGCCATTATGGATTTGGGGATGGGATTCCATATGAATTATTTTATAAAACACCTAACCAAAAGAAATCTGATCGGAACTATTATTTTCGTCACTATTTTTTTGGGCGCGTCTTGCTTAAAAAAACAAAATCTTGAAATTGAAAATCTCAGCGCGCCCGTACCCCCTGAGCAAATTGCCGCCGCGCTAAGTGAGGGATTTGGTGTCATTAATTACAACGACATCAAAGTAAATGAAAAAACCAGCATCGTACTTTCTCAAACTATTCAAGAGGGCGGCGTGCAAGTGCTTGAGCAGCAAGACGTCACTATTCAAGGCGTTAACAACAACAGCACAGCTCTTGAATTAAATGTACTCGCGAAAACTCTTAAATATTCTGGCGGCAACACAACTGAAAGCACTCGTGTTTGGAACAAAGTTTTTACTAAGTACAGCGGCTATGCGCTATCAATGAATCAGAATGCACAAGCTAATAACGCCACCAATATAGACGAACCTATGTATATGTTTCAGGTGATACAAAGCTTGGCTTTAGGATCTTGCTATGACGACGGAAATTACCCTGAAACCTGCCATAATTTACTGGTTACTGATGTTAACTATAGAGTACCGCCTGGCACGGCCCATCAACACGCTTGCCTAGACATATATAATTGTTTTATTAAGGCTAAAAAAATTGAATTTGATCTGATACGAAAATACGAAATTGAATCCGACGGCAAGCCTAAACGTATTCACATAACTCTTGTGTTAACTCAACAAACTCCGTTTACTTCTAAAGTATTAAGGTACTGCACGCGTTCTTTATATGACATACCGGGTGTACCGCAAAAAATTCTGGCCGATTTGTGCTACGCGGTTAATAGCTATACATTTGGCCAATGATTTTATAAAGATTATATATGAAAAAAAAAATCGCGCTTGTTTTTGGTGGCAAATCGGCAGAACACGAAGTTTCAATGGCTTCGGCGTTAAATATTTATAAAGCTCTAGATAAAACACTTTTTGAAGTTGTACTGCTGGGCGTTTCAAAGGAAGGCAGTTGGTATTACTTTAATGATGCAGAGGTTTTTAAAAAAAATAAATCTTTAAAAGATTCAGAACTGTCTTCACAGCAAGTAGTAAGCCTACTTTCGTATCACGAAAAAACTTTTATATTAATCTTAAATACTCAAGAAAAAATCGCCATTGACTGTGCCTTTCCGATAATTCATGGAACCTTGGGAGAAGATGGCACCCTGCAGGGTTATTTTAAAATGTTAAATCTGCCTTTTGTTGGTTGCGGAGTTTTAAGTAGTGCTATTGGTATGGATAAAGACTATATGAAGCGACTGATGAACGAAGCAAAAATTCTGAATTCTAGTTATGTTCTCTTAAATAAAAATGACAACCCCATTTACTCTGATATTATTAAAAAAATCGGCAGTCCTTTTTTTATTAAACCCGCGAATGCGGGGTCCTCGGTGGGGGTTCACAAAATAAAGTCAGAGCTTGATTTTCAACAAAAAATAAAGGATTCATTTTTGTACGACCATAAAGTCATCGCCGAAGAATTTATTGAAGGCCGTGAAATCGAATGCGCGGTTATCGGCTTAAATTACCACCCGAAAGCCTCGCTACCTGGCGAACTTATTATTAAATATGAATTCTACAGCTATGAAGCCAAATACATTGATGCGCTGGGGGCTGAAATCGTAATTCCGGCAAAGGTCTCGGAAGAAAAAACAAAAGAGATTCAGGCTCTAGCCATTAAAACTTATAAGACGTTGGGCTGCGATGGCCTTGCAAGAGTCGATTTTTTTTTAAAAAAAGAGGGAACGCTTTATGTTAACGAAATTAATACCCTGCCCGGTTTTACTCAAATTTCGATGTACCCAAAAATGTGGCAAGCCAGCGGCATAGCTTATAAGGATTTAATCACCAGTCTGATAAATTTGGCTTTAGAAAAACATGCAGCGGATAACCAGTTAAAACAGAGTTTTTAAGCTAACTGCACCCGACCTACGCCTGTGTCTGGAGATTGCATATTACTGATTTACCCCCCCCCCGGGTAAAAGCAGGAGCACGCAATGAAAGATATTAATTATTATGAAAACACTAACTCAGCTAATCAAAAAGCTTATTTAAAGATGCAATGCAATTGTGTACTCTGCAATAGCGCACTTGAACTTAAATTTGAAAACCTCAATAATGCTGAAATAAAAGAAGAGGCCCGCTGCCCTCAATGCGAAATTAGAGCTCGCGCCAAAGTTTACTCACTTCAATAACATTTACGTTAATTTTTTGACGTTTGAAAAAAAAGCGCCAAAACTTTGAAAATCTTGAAGTCCAAAACCCGATTGTTTGACGGCCGTAACGGCTCCTGCGACGTCTATTGATGATTTATTATAAGTTACCAGGCCTACGTCAAGATCAGTCATTAGCTTTGATAATTTTTCAGGCTCGCCCCACAAATGCGCCGCAAAACCAAAATAAGAGACATTTGAATACTTAGGCACATCAAACGGATACTTTACTGTGGATAAAATATAAACCGGTGAATGAATTTGATCTTGTTGCAAAGTTGAACAGCGCGACATGTCTTTGGTAAAAACAGCAGGCAAAAATACTTTTTTCTGAAGATCAGACAAAGCATAAGTGCATTCTAACAATTTTGCTTTATCTTCATAGGCTGTTTTTTTAATTTCTTCAAATTTAGCAAAAGAGTTTCTTTTAAGGCAAGGTGTCCATAAGGAGGCATCTTCAACACCTTCAGAAGGTCGCTGTTTAGATAAATAATCGCTAATTTTTTCTACCCATTCCTTTTCGTATTTTTCAAGTACAAAAAGTCGCGACGAATTCCAGACGAGTTGTCCCTGCCCAGCTATGAAAGAACTTATAAGGGTTGTAAAATTCTCTTCGGTTGGTGCATCTAAAACCACCGCCGAATTTTTTGATCCGGTAGAAATCTGAATTTTTTTAAAACTCTGCATTGCGGACTGTGCGACCAGTGGCAAAATCGTGTTCGTAGTTTCTAAACTTCCCGTAAAGGATAGGGCTTTAACTCCGGGGTGGCAGAGCAGCGTTTTTTTGACTTCGAGGTCATTCGTGACAATAATATTAACTAAGCCTTTTGGGGCATCAACAGATGTTAACATATCTGACAAAATAAACGCAGTAATTACTGACTGCGAAGATACTTTTACGATCACCGCATTACCTGCAAGCAGCGCCGGTATCAGGCGATCTAAAACAATCCGCAAAGATAAATTCCAAGAGGCAATGATTGCCACAACCCCCACCGCCGAATAGTATAAGTTTTCACCCTGTGGTTTTTGGAGTTTAATTTCTTCGATATTTCCCTGCCTATCCGGTTGTAACTTAACGTCGATTGGGTTACTTTGGGCCTAAGGAGGCTCCCGCGATGTCCTCAGCCAACCAAGCGTTATCCGGTAAAGATTTTCCTGAGTGTCCAGTCACGTTTTTGG
>Ga0209824_10000066_pt1 | contig 73841 bp, 62 predicted proteins | sample VDWuncwatermetaG_FD_184124 | JGI IMG/M metagenome (GOLD analysis project Ga0209824, IMG submission 184124) | Wastewater microbial communities from Netherlands to study Microbial Dark Matter (Phase II) - VDW unchlorinated drinking water (SPAdes)... ... | reverse complement strand
ACGAGATGCTGCACGGCCACTTCAGCGGCGTCACCATGATCATCGCAGCCCTGATACTCTCGCCCGTCATGGGTTTTGTGACAGGCTACGTGCTGCACAAAATCATGCTGTTACTGCTGCGCGGCGCGCATCCTTCAATCAACCGCGACTTGCGTCATCTGCAATTTGTCACCTCTGCAGGCCTGGCCTTCTCACACGGCGCCAATGACGGACAAAAAAGTATGGGCATACTGACACTGGTACTGTTGCTAGGCGGCTTCATTCCCACTTTTGCCGTACCGTTCTGGGTCACGCTCGCCTGCTCAATCGCAATCACGGCGGGCATACTCTCGGGCGGCTGGCAGATTGTCCGCACACTGGGGTTTTCCATCTACAAAATACGCCCGCTGCACGCACTGGATTCTCAGCTGACCGCTTCAGCCGTGATATTCGGCGCCTCCCTGTTCGGCGCGCCGGTTTCAACCACCCACGTCGTCGCCACCTCCATCATGGGCATAGGCGCATCGGAACGCCCCAAGGCCGTGCGCTGGAACAAGGCCGGCGAAATCGTCGCCACCTGGCTGATCACCATACCGGGAGCCGCATTGATGTCCATAGGCGTCTATCTTGCTGTCCACACATTGAGGATATAAATCAAATGACGACCGTCCCCAACACGATGCTAGGCCTGATTCTGGACAAGGTATTCCCGAAGATGCCGGATTTTTTTCACATGCTGACCGAGCAGAATATTCGCGTAGCACACACGGTCAACCTGCTGGTCGATTACATGGAAAATGGCGACCCGGTAATTGCCGAAGCGCTCAAAGAAAATGTCCACGAGGCTGATCTCATCAAGGTGCGCAATCTGCACGAACTCAATGAAGCATTTTCGACCCCGATTGATCGCGAAGACATCTACCGCGCAATCATGAGCCTGGATGACATCGTGATGTACTGCAAAACCACTGTGCATGAGATGGATGTACTGGGCGTAGCACCGGACACCTTCATGCGTGATATTTCACGCCGCATCAAAGAAGGCGTGGACGCACTGGCCAACGGATTTGCCAAATTAGGCAGCACCCCGGCTACGGCAGCGCTCGATGCTGATGCAGCACGCAAGGCCGAACGACGCGCCGAAAAATTATATCGTGTGGCGTTGCCTAAACTGTTTGAAGGCACCGATTACATCAATATGTTTAAACGCCGTGAAATATACCGGCACCTGACTAATGCCGCCGAACACATGGCGCAATGCGCCAACACGCTGCACGACATTGTGGTCAAAATCGCCTGAATAAACTCACCTGAACTTGCCATGACACTGAACACAAAAACTGCACCAGAACAAAAACAAACGCCCATGATGCAGCAGTTTTTACGCATCAAGGCGGAACATCCAGACAGCCTGCTGTTCTACCGGATGGGCGATTTTTATGAAATGTTCTTCGAGGATGCCGAGCGCGCCGCAAAACTGCTCGATATCACGCTGACGCACAGAGGCTCGTCAAACGGCGTGCCGATCAAAATGTGCGGCATCCCATATCACGCCGCCGAACAATATCTGGCTAAACTGGTCAAGCTGGGGCTGTCAGTTGCGATTTGCGAGCAAATAGGCGATCCGGCTACCAGCAAAGGTCCGGTCGATCGAAAAGTGATGCGCATCGTCACGCCCGGCACCATCACCGACTCGGCGCTGCTGGAAGATAAGCGCGACAATCTGCTGCTAAGCTTGCATCAACGACACGAAAAACTGGGGATGGCCTGGCTGAATCTGGCTTCCGGACAATTTTATATCGCCGAAACCTCCGTCGATAACCTGCCCGCCGAACTGGAACGACTGCAACCCTCGGAAATTCTGCATGCTGAAAATACTGCGCTGCCAGTCAACCCGGCCTGCAGACTCCTGCCGGCCTGGCATTTCGAACGGGATACGGCGCGCCGCACATTGTGCCAGCAATTTGCAACCCTCGATCTGGCAGGATTCGGCTGCGACACCTACACCGCGGGGTTGGAAGCGGCAGGCGCCCTGCTGGGCTACGTCCGTCTGACTCAGGGTCAGACGATGAGCCATATCCGCAGTTTGCAGGTATACAGCGCCGATCACTTCATCAAAATGGATGCTGCAACCCGGCGTAATCTGGAAATCACCCAGACCTTGCGAGGCGAACCCGCCCCGACGCTGATGTCATTGCTGGACACCTGTGCAACCAACATGGGCAGCCGTCTTTTATCCCACTGGCTGCACCACCCGCTGCGCGACCGTGCCGTTTTGCGCGCCCGCCTCGATGCGACTGACAAACTGACCGCATCGTACAGTGAAGTGCAGAAACAGCTCAAATCCTGTGTGGACGTTGAGCGTATCACCGCGCGCATCGCCTTGAGATCAGCCCGACCGCGCGACTTGTCAGGGCTGCGCAACACGCTGCTGACTCTGCCGCAATTGCACGCGACACTTGCTGCCTGCGACGCCCCCCTGATCGATGCATTGAGCTCAGCACTGCAGGCGGACGCTGCGCTCAGTTCGCTGCTGGTCAGTTCGCTGCGTGCAGAGCCCTCCTCCGTTCTTCGGGAAGGGGGCGTCATTGCCGACGGATTCGATGTGGATCTCGATGAACTCAGAGGCATACAAGACCAACTGCGGAGATTTTTTGCTGGCACTCGAAGCTCAAGAGCGCACGCGTACCGGCATTTCGACTTTAAAGGTCGAATACAACCGGGTGCACGGCTTCTACATCGAGGTATCCATCGCACAAAGCGTCAATGTGCCGGATGATTACCGCCGTCGCCAGACGTTAAAAAATGCGGAACGCTACATCACACCGGAGCTCAAGACCTTCGAGGACAAGGCGCTGTCCGCCAACGACCGTGCGCTTGCGCGCGAAAAAATGCTCTATGAGCAACTGCTGGATCAGTTAACCCCATTCATCCCGCAACTGCAACGCATCGCCGCCGCAATTTCCGAGCTCGACGTGCTGGCCAGTTTCAGCGAACGCGCCGTCGCCCTGAATTTCGTCGCACCGCAATTTTCAGATGAAGCGAAAATCAGCATCACGCAAGGCCGCCATCCGGTTGTCGAAGCGCAGGTGGACAGATTCACGCCGAATGACGCAGAGCTGTCAGAGTCGCGCCGCATGTTGCTGATCACAGGCCCCAATATGGGCGGTAAATCCACCTACATGCGCCAGGTCGCCATCATCGCGTTGCTCGCGCATGTCGGCAGCTTTGTGCCTGCTCAGCAAGTCACACTGGGCGAAATCGACCAGATATTTACCCGCATCGGCTCATCGGACGATCTGGCCAGCGGCAGATCGACGTTCATGGTCGAAATGACGGAAGCTGCCAATATCCTGCACAACGCCACGGGCAAAAGTCTGGTACTGGTGGATGAAATCGGACGCGGCACCTCGACTTTCGACGGCCTGGCACTGGCCCACGCGATTGCCTGTCACCTTTTAGAAAAAAATCAAAGCTATACGCTGTTCGCCACGCACTATTTCGAATTAACCCGTTTAAGCGAAGAATTTGCACGACTGTCAAACGTGCACCTGACAGCGATTGAGCACCAGAACAGCATCGTGTTTTTGCACGCGGTTAATGAAGGCGCTGCCAGCCAGAGTTACGGATTGCAAGTCGCAGCGCTTGCAGGCGTCCCGGCTCAGGTCATCCGCAGCGCGAAAAAACAGCTGCGCATGCTGGAACAAAACAGCGCTGCGATGAGCCCGCAAGGCGATTTGTTCGACTACAGTCCGGCCGAACCGGAAGAGCCGGAAGAACACCCGCTGTTGGCTGCGCTGCGCGAAATACATCCTGATGAGGTAAGTCCGAAAGCGGCGCTGGAGACGCTGTATCAACTAAAAAAACTGCTGTAACACGATGACAGCGATGATCCGATGAGGTTCACATTCGGCGCAGTTAAGTCTGCTTCTTTGCAAACGTCGGTGTCAACCAGCTGTTGCCATCACTGGCCACCAGCAGATCGGCCGACTCAGGACCCCAGGTGCCTGCCGTGTAGTTGGGAAAATCAGCGGCCGGATTATCCGCCCACGCTTCAACGATTGGCATCACGAGGCGCCAGGCGGCTTCCACCTGATCAGTACGCATGAACAGCGTGGCGTCCCCTTTCATGACATCCCCCAGCAAGGTTTCATAGGCAGCGGGCGTATCGACCCCAAAGGCTTCCTTGTAACTGAAACGCATATCGACAGGGCTCAGCCTCAATTGCGCGCCGGGTTCCTTGGCCATGAATTTGAGCACGATCCCCTGCTCGGGATGAATCTGAATGATCAGACGCGCAGGTTGAGAATTCAAACCCGCTGATGCGGGAAAGGCATGGTGCGGCACATCGCGAAACCGGATGGAAATTTCCGAGACCTTGGCGGTAAGCCCCTTGCCGGTACGCATATAGAACGGAACCCCCTGCCAGCGCCAGTTATCCACATACAGTTTGAGCGCGGCATATGTCTCAGTATTGGAATGCGGATCGACATTGGGCTCCTTGCGGTACGCGGCCTGTTTTTCGCCCTGTATCCAGCCTTCATTGTACTGACCACGCGCGGCAAACTGATCCACGGCATCAGCCGGTATCGGACGAACTGCGTGCAGCACATCCACTTTTTTCCCCCGTACGTCATCCGCGTCATAGACGACCGGCGGCTCCATGGCAACCAGGCACAGCAATTGCAACAGATGATTTTGCACCATATCGCGCAAGGCGCCGGTTTGCTCATAATAGCTGCCGCGCTTTTCAACCCCCAGCGATTCGGCAACGGTGAGCACAACGTGATCCACATAGTGGCGGTTCCAGATCGGCTCAAAAATCGGGTTTGCAAATCGCATGGCCAGTATGTTCTGCACCGTTTCCTTACCCAAAAAATGATCAATGCGAAACAATTGACGCTCTTCGAAGATCCGGCACAGCGCATCGTTGATTTTGTGAAAAGAGTGGATATCGTTGCCCAGCGGTTTTTCCACAACCATCCGTACGTGCTCACGATCCTGCGACAAACCGGCTTCCCCCAGTCCTGAGGCGATGGGTTCAAACAATAAAGGCGGCGTGGCCAGGTAAAATATGCGTACCGACAGACTCTGCCATGCCTTGTCTGTGGCATCAAGGCTCGCTGCCAGCAACTGAAAGTCTTCAGGCGATGTTACATTGAGTTTGATGTGGCGAATGAGCGCTGCAAATTTCTGCCATGCAGCAGGCTCAGGCTGCCCGCGCCGTGAATTCTCAGTAATCCCCTTGAGATAGTGCAGCGCGGTATCTGCATCATTTTTGTCTGAGCGATCCACTGCAAAAAACTGAAATTTATCAGGCAGATGTCCATCGAGAAACAAGTCGAACAGGGCCGGCACGACCAGTCGCCAGGCCAGATCTCCGCTGGCACCAAACAGCACAAACTGCGTATCGCTCACATTTGTTGCAACTTTCATGGTGCATTTCTCCTAAATGGTACAGTCGCTTGACCCGCGATGTCAGCATACGTTCAATTCGAGATCGAAACTACCCGGCAATCGCCACCGCCCATCTTACCTGCACGCGTACGAAACACGCGTTGTTCGCGCAATTTTCACGTATTGATACATAATATTTTTCAAATTCGTGCTAACTTGCGCGAGTATCTGATTGTGTAAAATCACTCAACGAGGAGAATTCAGGATGCAAATCGCAATGGTGGGATTAGGGCGTATGGGTGCCAACATGGCGCGACGCCTGATGCGGGAGGGGCACGAATGCGTGGTCTACGATCAAAATCCTGCAACGGTGGCACAACTGGTAACCGAGGGGGCGACCGGCGCGAGCAGTCTGCGTGAACTGGCGGAAAAACTGCTGCCACCACGCGCTGCGTGGATCATGGTGCCCTCAGGTGAGATTACCGACGCGGTTGTCCTGGAACTGGCCGGCTATTTCGTGGCGGGCGACATCCTCATTGACGGCGGTAACAGCAACTTCAAGGATGATGTACGACGGTCAACACTGTTTGCTGAAAAAGGCATCCAATATGTCGATGCCGGAACGAGCGGTGGCGTGTGGGGGCTGGAGCGCGGCTTTTGCCTGATGGTGGGCGGCGAGGTGGCGACGGTGCAACTTCTGGCACCAATATTTGACACGCTCGCACCCGGCGGCGCGGGTATTTTGCCCTCCGCTGGCAGAACCGGCGGCGGCACAGCAGAACAGGGCTGGCTGCATTGCGGACCGTCGGGTGCCGGGCACTTTGTCAAAATGATACACAACGGCATTGAATACGGCATGATGCAGGCCTATGCCGAAGGGTTTGATATCCTCAAACACGCCAATGCCGAATCGCTTCCGGCGGATCAGCGCTACGATCTGAATCTGGCCGATATTGCCGAGCTCTGGCGGCGCGGCAGCGTGGTGACCTCCTGGCTGCTGGATCTGTCGGCAGACGCGCTCGCCCGCAATCCGGATCTGTCGAATTACAGCGGCTTCGTGCAGGACTCCGGCGAAGGACGCTGGACCGTACAGGCGGCCATTGATGAGGCGGTGCCGGCAGAGGTGTTGACCGCCGCACTCTACGCACGCTTTCGATCGCGAAAGGAGCATACGTTTGCTGACAAGGTATTGTCCGCCATGCGCCAGGGCTTCGGCGGTCATGTCGAGCCGACTGAGAAGTAATCCCTGATGGATTCGTTACAGACATGCCGCTGGCATGAATATGACAGCCGGATCCACTTTGAACAGGCCGCCTGCCGTTTTATTCTGGCCTCAGCAGAACAGGCGATTACCGCGCGCGGCGCCTTTCGTATCGTGTTATCGGGTGGCAATACGCCCCGACACATTTATCGGGCACTGTCTCAGGCGAAGAGCAACTGGTCGGCGTGGCACATCTATTTCGGCGACGAGCGGTGTCTGCCGGCTGACGATCCTGAACGCAACAGCCTGATGGCCTTTCGCATATGGCTTGGTCATGTCCCCATCCCCTCGCAGCAAATCCACCTGATTCAGGGTGAGCTGGGCCCTGAAAAAGCGGCCATAAGTTACTCGCGCGAACTCGCCGGGGCCGGTGAATTTGATCTGGTCGTGCTGGGTCTGGGTGAAGACGGTCATACTGCCAGCCTGTTCCCAGACCGTACCTGGGAGCACATGAAAATTTTACCGGCCGTGCTCCCTGTATTCGATTCTCCCAAGCCCCCCTTACTGCGCGTGACGCTCAGTCCTGCACGTTTAAGCCATACCTTACAGGCAATGTTTCTAGTTTTCGGGAAGGAAAAGCAGGAAGCGGTCAAATACTGGCGTACGGGCAAGGCGCTACCGGCAAGTCGCATTCGTCCGGCCAACGGGGTGGATATTTTTCTGCACACGGGTTAAAAATTACCCCGCCTCTGCCGGATCGCCCTCAGGAATCTGCTTGCGATGCAAAATAATTACAATGAATTCACTTCTTATCAGGAAAAACCACTCAAACAGCTTTAAGACTGTTGTGAAAAAGGCAGAAGCTATTTCGTTTTGTTTTGGCGTGATACATCGCTGAATCGGCATGTTTGAGCAGTGTTTTGTGGTTCGTTCCGTGTTCCGGGTAAATAGCAATACCGATGCTGCAGCCCACGCGATAGCACTTTTCATTCAGTTCAAATGGCTGCAAAAAAGCGTTAAGTATCTCTTTTGCGACATGCACCGCGTCGTCAGCAGTTTTCATCTCGGTGATAATCACCGTGAATTCATCACCACCCATACGCGCCACCGTGTCGGTCATACGGACGCAGGCAAGCAGACGGCCAGCCGCTTCTTTGAGCAGCACATCGCCCATGTCATGACCGAGCGTGTCATTGATTTCCTTGAAATGATCAAGGTCCAGGAACAACACCGCCATTAAATGTTGATGACGTCGCGCCAGTCCCAATCCGTGCTCCAGTCGATCATGGAATAAAGCGCGGTTAGGCAGACCGGTCAACGGATCGTGGTGGGCAAGCATCTGGAGTTGCTTCTCTGCCAGCTTGCGTTCCGTAATATCAAGTTGCAACCCGACATAGTGAGTGGTGACTTCATCCTCTCCTTTGACGGCGGTAATCGTCAGCCACTTGGGATAGATCTCACCATTTTTACGTCGGTCCCATACTTCGCCCTGCCATTTCCCCGTGAGATTCAGGGTCTCCCACATGGCAGTGTAGAAATCCGCATCGTGACGACCCGATTTAAGTATTCGCGGAGTTTGCCCCACTGCTTCTTCGGACGTATAGCCTGTCGTCTCTGTGAACGCACTGTTAACCCTCAGGATCACCCCCTTTGCATCGGTGATGATCATCGCGGCCTGAGATTCAAACGCGGCTGCAGCGATGCGAAGTTCGGTCTCGGCATGTTTGCGTTCGGTGATGTCATGAATAATTGAAAAAAACAGGCTTCTGCCCCCGTAATTGACAATTGAAATATGCGCTTCCACCTCACGGACATCGCCATTGGCCAGTCGATGGATAAAGGAAAATATATTCTGCTCTCCGCTGATTGCTTTCTGTCTGTGTTGACGGATTGCTGACTCAGTTTGCGCATTGATCTGACGGACGCTCATGCCACGCAGGATTTCCAGCGGATAACCATAAAACTTAGCGGCTGAAGGATTCGCATCAACGATGATGCCGGATTGGTGATCGATCAATAACATCACATCACTATGCAGATCGAACAAATGGCGGAAAAAAGCTTCGCTTTCTCGCAAGGCAACCCGATCCAGCCCATGCTGTTCAGGCTGCGTCATGGTACCGGGCACCAAAGCCGTTTCATCTGCAAAGTCAGAAATCTTGCACGAAAATCTGCTGCAACATGATCCAGTGATACTAAAAACAGGTTACATTCCATCAAATGCTTACCGAAATATTGGGGTGGGGCATTTAGGTCGCATAGCTTCTGTTGGTTGATTTTATTTGGTGTTGAAACAAGTACACCCTGCTCCAGATTAATTTCAGATGTCTGTTCATGACAGCCCCGGACGCCACTGCTCAATTTAAACAATACTTATATCCGGTTTATCAACGACACTTTCCGATGAGGAATCATCCAGCAACCGCCGTATTCCGGCAGGCGGGCGTTAATTTTTGATCAAGTAATTACAGTTAATTGCACGCAATCACAAGGCACAATAGCCTACATTAATGCCGAACGTAACATTTTTTTCTATGATAATGTTTTACCTGACAAGATTACTGCGATTTACGGTGTACTATTTGTGAAGCTTTCAATTTTCCAAACCGATATTCAGCGTAACCATGAATGCAGTTGATGCCCGCTGAGGGTTTGCAGAACCATTACAATTAGTACCTTAAAGAATATTTTCATATTATGCCTACTGCCTTATCAATTCAAAACCTCACCAAAGTCTACAACAACGGGGTGATCGCGTTGCAAGGCATAGACCTTACAGTAGACCAAGGTGATTTCTTCGCCCTGCTGGGCCCCAACGGTGCGGGCAAGTCCACAACGATCGGCATTATCTCGTCCCTGGTTAACAAAAGCGCCGGCACCGTGAAGGTATTCGGGCATGATCTGGATACTGACCTGGCTGCAGCCAAGGCAAGTATCGGCCTGGTGCCGCAGGAATATAACTTCAACCAGTTTGAACCGGCGATTGAAATCCTTGCAAGTCAGGCGGGCTACTATGGCATTCCGCGGCCGTTAGCGCTGGAGCGCGCCGGTTATTATCTGAACCAGCTAGGCCTGTGGGACAAACGACGCGAACATGCGCGGCATTTGTCAGGCGGGATGAAACGGCGCCTGATGATTGCACGTGCGCTGGTACATGAGCCGCGTTTGCTGATACTGGATGAACCGACCGCCGGGGTGGATATCGAGATACGTCATTCGATGTGGAATTTCTTGCGAGAAATCAATGAGGCGGGAACAACCATTATTCTGACCACGCATTATCTGGAAGAGGCCGAGCAACTGTGCCGCAATATTGCCATTATCAACAACGGGCGCATCGTAGAAAACACCAGCATGCGCCAGTTGCTCAGTCGCATGGATACACATACGCTGGTACTGGATCTGATGCAGCCGGTTGCACAAGCCCCTGCACTGCTCGGCTTTTCGGCCAGTCTCGTGGATGAACAGACGCTGGAGGTGGTGGTATCCAATCACACCAGCATCACACAGTTGTTTACAGCTTTATCCATGCAAAAAATAGAGGTTAGAAGTATGCGCAACAAGACTAACCGGCTGGAAGAATTGTTTATTCGACTGGTTGGCAATAAGGCAGACGCCGCATGAACGCCCGCGAACAACTGATCGCAATCAAGGCGATTTTGTGGAAAGAGGTGCTGCGTTTTTCACGCCTGTGGGTGCAGACCATCCTGCCGCCGATGATCACCACCGCTTTGTATTTTGTGATTTTCGGCCGCTTGATCGGCAGCCAGATCCGCGACGTAAACGGCTTCCATTACATGGATTACATCGTGCCAGGACTGATCCTGATGGCGGTGATCACCAACTCCTATGGCAATGTGGTGGCCTCATTTTACAGTTCAAAATTTCAGCGCCATATTGAAGAAATGCTGGTGTCGCCGCTGCCGAACTACCTGATCATGGCAGGTTTTGTAGGCGGCGGGCTGGCGCGGGGGATTGCGGTAGGCGGCGCAGTCACGGTGGTGTCGCTGTTTTTTACCACGATTCCTTTGCATAATATCTGGATCGCAATTTCTGTATTGTTGCTGACCAGCACCCTGTTCTCGCTGGCCGGCCTGATCAATGCAATCTATGCGACCAGCTTTGATGACATTACCGTCATTCCAACTTTTGTGCTCACCCCGCTCACCTATCTGGGCGGCGTCTTTTATACCGTCACGATGTTGCCGCCGTTCTGGCACTCTGTGTCAATGGTGAATCCTATCCTGTATATGGTGAACGCATTTCGCTATGGATTACTGGGTGTGTCAGATGTCAATCTGAGCGTAGCTTTTATGGCAATCGCGGGGTTTAACGTCGTATTTTTCTGGTATGCGCTGAACCTGCTCAATCGTGGATATGGAGTCCGCACTTAAATGTATCCTGCGGTAATCCCACCATTTTTAGTTGAGGTCAGAAGTAGAAACGGTAAAAAAACCAACTTATAACGCAAACAAAATCACATTGTCGATCAGCGCCCAACACTTACCATCTTTCAGCGTGCATATTTTCCACTTGTTTTACAAAAACACCCATTACTACAATATCTTGTAATTTATTTACACTGATGCTGAATTTCAAAAAAGTGAAAAATAAGACATGCTGTTTACCAATCCGGGGGACTTGAATACGATTGCCTGATTATTTGCATTGGTACGCTAGCGCACGGAAATAGCGCGCGATGAAGTGTAATTTTGAATTCTTCAAGCAAATACTTAAGTACAATTCACATGAATCCAATCACATCATTCCTGGTCTTCGTTCTTCTCCTCGCGGGCCTTGCCGCCAGTAACTGGGTGAATAACTACCTGGCGCTGGTGTTCTTCGCAGTCGCAGTGGTTACTGCGATGTCACTGAAGATGGCCAATACCTGGCAGAAGTTTGTCATACTCAGGATGGGAAAACTGCAAAGTGTCAAAGGAGCCGGCATGTTCGTCATCATCCCGGTCCTCGACAACGTGATTGCCGTTATCGACGAACGTATTCAGACAACGGGTTTTAATGCCGAGCAGGCACTGACCAGGGACACGGTGCCGGTCAATGTCGATGCGATCATTTTCTGGCATGTGCACGATGCCGAAAAAGCGGCACTGGCCATTACCAATTATCGCCAGGCGATAGACCAGGTTGCGCAAACCTCGTTGCGCGAGATGATCGGGTCTTCGATGCTGGCGGCATTGCTATCCGACCGCAAGGATGCCGACGAGCAACTGAAGAATGAGATAGGCAAAAAAACGGCGCCCTGGGGCATAACGGTGGGTTCGGTCGAGATCCGCGATGTCGCGCTCCCTGAGGCATTGCAGGATGCCATGTCGCGTCAGGCTCAGGCTGAGCGTGAAAAACAGGCACGGGTCATTCTCGGGTCAGCAGAAGCCGCGATCGCCGGAAAGTTTGTCGAGGCCGCCGACATTTATGCCGGTCATCCCGCAGCGCTCCAACTCAGAGCCATGAACATCATTTATGAGACCACCAAAGAACGGGGTGCCACGATTTTGATTCCGAGCTCGATGGTCGACAGCCTGAATCCTTCGGTAACAAGCCTGGCGCTCTCGCTCGCGACTAAAGAATTGCCTGATCCGGAGGTTGTTCCGCATACCGTTGCCGCCGCAGGATAATCCGGGAGAAAAAAATGAACGATTTACCCATTGATAAAAAAGCCTTTGATAAATTCGGGCCATACACATTAATCACCGGGATATTGCTGCTTGTGCTGGGAGTCGCGGGTATTTTGCTGCCGGGCGTGATGTCCCTGAGCACGGTCATTTTGATCGCTTGGCTATTGCTTACCGGCGGCAGTTTATGGGCCGTTCACACCTATAAACATAGCCCGAAGAACGTCATGGACTGGATTAAGCCTGCCCTGTTGCTCATCTTTGGCGGCATGATGCTGTTCTATCCTGTATCAGGCGTGGCTGCGGTGGGACTGTTGCTGGCCGTTTATCTGTTATTGGGTGCGATGCACAGCTTCGCTCTCGCCCGGTCTATGCATCCTGACAAAGGCTGGGGCTTGATGACTTTCAATGGCGTTGTCTCAGCCATACTGGCTTCTCTGTTTCTGATCGGATGGCCCACCACTTCGCTTTGGCTGGTAGGCATATATGTGAGCATCAGCCTGCTGTTCGATGGCTGGGTGCTGGTCGCGATCGGCTGGACGTTACGCAAAGGCAAACCATCCTGAATCGTTGCACCGGAGACGATTATCCTGATAAATAATGAGGAAGCGATATATTGAAAGCCATGGTTTCAGGAATCGCGTTATTGATGCTCGTTGCTCAGATTGGCGCTTATGCGCTGGTACAAAGCGGATTTATTCCGGCCAACGCAGATGCTAAACCCGGCATGCTTGAAACGTGACTGGCCGACATATCGTTAAATGCAACACTGCATCGCGATGCGCAAAAGGAAAAAATCCTGTGGAATTTACGGAACAGAATCTTATGAATGGCGTTCATCTTTCTGCGCAGAACTGTGCCGTTTGTCATGGTTCCGCAAAGGGTACGGCAGCGGCATCACCGATAGCGAAAGGGCTTTACCAAAAACCGCCGCAGCTGGCGACAGACGGAGTTGAGGACGATCCGGAAGGCTGTTCGTTCATGGCATTCGTCTGACGGGCATGCCTTCGTTCGGCTCTGCCCTGAGCGATCTGCAGATATGGACACTTGCACTTTTTCTGAAGCACATGGACAAACTGCCGCCCGATATACAACAGACGTGGCTGCAAGTTCAAAATTGGCCGCCAGCATCAGTGAATCAACCGGTTCATAAATAAACGATCCGGCAATGCGGGACAAATCCGCGTCATTACATAATGAAAGCTATACGATGATCAACTACGAATTGCGACACAACGAAGGCATGCTGGTACTGCATCCGAAAGGGCCGATTGAAGCGGAAGATTTTATTTCGATAGCAATCCAGGTCGATACCTATCTGGCGGGACACGGAAAGCTGCATGGCGTGTTGATACACGCAAACTCGTTTCCCGGCTGGAAAGACTTTGCCGCGATGCTTGCCCACTTGAAGTTCCTCAAGGAGCATATTCAGAAAATAGAGAAAGTTGCGGTCGTCGCGGACGGCGCTTTGGCAAATATCATGCCGGCCATTGCAAACCATTTCGTCCATGCACAGGTGCAACACTTCGATTTCGTGCTCGAGGATACCGCGTGGGACTGGCTCGGACAAACCGGCGGGACTGAATCCGGTCTTGTGACCGGATAATCCGTGTGCGTAATTCACACACCATTCAATCAGAAGACTGTTATGTCCGCCGGCCTTGATCAGCAGTGCATCGATACATTGCCTCTTTAAGGGTTGGTTACCAATGCAGGCAATAAAAAATGGCTAAGAATTTATTACTAACCATTTGACATTAAATCAGAATTTGTGCGCCCGGAGCGATTCGAACGCCCGACCCCTTGGTTCGTAGGACTGTCATTCGAAATACACACCGTTAATAATCAATACCTTACAGTGTTCGCCACACTTTCAAACAGTCTCAAACAAATACAGGAAGCCCTTCGAATTTTCAAAGTGGTACGGATCTTACTACAGCAATTTTCTAGCCCAATGCCGCAGTAACTGCTTCTGGCGCACGCTGAATCACATTTAGCAGCACCAATGAAGCACCGTTAGGAGAACGATCCCCTCGCTCCCAATGACGCAGCGTTGAGACAGAAAATCCAAACCTTGCAGCAAATTGCTCCTGAGTCATGCCCATGTCCTGACGCAGTGCGGATACGTCCACGGATCGCGGTTTATAAACCTTAACAGCAACATCAGCACCTTGGGCGTGTGAAATCGCCTCATTTAAACCGCGCGCAATACTTTCAAAAGTAGATCCCATTTCTTACCTCTCAATCCATGTTGCAACCAAAATATCTACAAACTTCGCTAAATCGTTACGCTCAGCCTTACTCAAGTTATCCTGTTCGTTTTTAGCGAATAGCGTTAACAGGTAGAGCGGCATCAATTCACTGTGGTAATAGAAAATCACCCTGACACCACCACTTTTACCGCGCCCACCCCTACCCCAGCGTAACTTGCGGATACCTCCGGTCCCTTCGATCAAGTCACCAGATTTAGGATGGGCAGCCAAATAACTAACGACATCTTGCCGTTCCGTTGCGCTCAGGAGTTTTTCTGCCTGTCGGATGAATTCAGGTACTTCAGCAATCGTAATCATGCCCACATATTAATCCATTGGATTAGTTTATACAACCGAAATGAGAAATCCTGTTAAAATCGCGATAGTCGAAATTTTGTTAAAAAAGTTATTTAAAATCAACTAATTATAAACACAACATTCTATCTGAGCTGTGCCGCCGATAAGATCTCAAGATCTGGCAGTTCAATCAACTCACCCTTCTCAATAGGACGTACCAAAAAAATTTTGAACAAATCGCATTTTAAAATAGTGTTGTCCACAGCAATCGGCATGACTTCTAGCAAGGAACTCAACAGAATCGTTCTAGGTAATCCCCCTGAAATTTGTTGCAGTTAGAAGTAGAATTTTTTCACTTGGAAATGGAGGAAGTTTTACATGAAGCAATCACGATTTTCAGACAGTCAGATCATCGCAATTCTCAAACAGGCCGCGGGCGGCAGCGCCGTTCCTCAACTTTGCCGGGAGCATGGCATGAGCTCCGCCGCATTTTACAAATGGCGAAGCAAATTCGGCGGCATGGACGCCTCCCTGATGTCCAGACTCAAGGAACTGGAAGACGAGAACCGGCGGCTTAAGAAGATGTACGCAGAAGAGCGCCTGAAGGCCGAAATCATTCAGGAGGCGATGCAAAAAAAGTGGTAACGCCATCTTGCCGACGCGAGATGGCGCAACAAACCGTAGAGCTCAGGGGTATCAGCATTAGACACACCTGGGCTAGCTGGCATATTCAAGAAGGCACCCCGTTGCACGTATTACAAGAGTTGGGCGGATGGTCAACGCCGGAGATGGTGCAAAAGTATGCGCACTTATCCAGCGAGCATCTTGCGCAATGGGTAGACCGTAAAAAGGTGGCTTGAGTAAAACGCACTGAAAAGTGGTACGTTTTTTACTACAGGAAATAACAAAGGGCTAAGCATTTCTGCCTAACCCTTTGATTTATTGGTGCGCCCGGAGCGATTCGAACGCCCGACCCCTTGGTTCGTAGCCAAGTACTCTATCCAGCTGAGCTACGGGCGCAAACTTGATGCAATGCACATTTTAAGAAAATTGCACATGAAACGTTTGAAACTTCACCAGCACAGTGCCTGGTTAAAATATCACAGATGTTAGTCTAACCGCCTAACCCCTTGATATTACTTCCGAATATGGTGCGCCCGGAGCGATTCGAACGCCCGACCCCTTGGTTCGTAGCCAAGTACTCTATCCAGCTGAGCTACGGGCGCATACATGAGGTTAAAAACGCTAACCTCTAAACTTCTACTACTGGCGGAGAAGGAGGGATTCGAACCCTCGATCCAGGTTATCCCCGGATGCTCCCTTAGCAGGGGAGTGCCTTCGACCACTCGGCCACCTCTCCGAAGCCGCGCATTGTATGGAAAAACGGCTATCACGTCAAACTGTTTTTTTAATTATCGTCCTGATCAAGATCAAACGCCTTATGCAAAATGCGCACTGCCAATTCAAGGTACTTCTCGTCGATGACAACCGAAATTTTGATTTCCGAAGTGGAGATCATCTGAATATTTATCCCCTCTTCCGCCAGCGTACGGAACATCTTGCTGGCGATACCCACATGCGAGCGCATACCGACACCCACCACAGATACTTTAGCAGCCTTGTTATCGCCAATCACACGGCGAGCACCGATGTGCGGCAGCACTTCGTTATTGAGAATATCCATCGTCTTGGAAAACTCATTGCGGTGCACGGTAAATGAAAAGTCCGTCGTACCATCCACACCGACATTCTGAATGATCATATCCACGTCGATATTGGCATCACTGACCGGCCCCAGAATCTGGTAGGCAATCCCCGGCTTATCCGGCACGCCTAATACATTGACTTTGGCTTCATCGCGGTTGAACGCGATACCGGAAATAATGGCTTGTTCCATTTTATCTTCATCCTCAAAAGTAATCAGTGTGCCCTCGCCCTCTTCCTCGAAGCTGGACAACACGCGTAGCTTGACCTTGTATTTACCGGCAAATTCCACCGAACGAATCTGCAACACCTTGGAACCTAAGCTCGCCATTTCCAGCATTTCCTCAAAAGTAATGCTCTTCAGACGGCGCGCTTCAGGAACCATACGCGGATCCGTGGTATAGACGCCATCCACATCGGTATAAATTTGACATTCGTCCGCACCTAAAGCGGCAGCAATCGCCACGCCCGTGGTATCAGATCCGCCGCGCCCCAACGTCGTAATATTGCCGTGTTTGTCGACGCCCTGAAATCCGGCTACCACCACCACGCAGTCGTTATCCAGATCCGCACGAATATTGTGCTCATCGATACTGACAATGCGCGCCTTGGTATGGGAATCGTCGGTCAATATTTTCACCTGACCGCCCGTGTAGCTTCGGGCATTCACACCCAGTTCCTTGAGCGCCATCGCCAGCAAGCCTATCGTGACCTGTTCGCCCGTTGATATAATTGCATCCAGTTCACGCGGATCAGGATCTTCCTGAATTTCTTTTGCCAGTCCGATCAGGCGATTGGTCTCCCCGCTCATGGCGGACAGAACCACCACCACCTGATGACCTTTTGCCTTGAATTTGGCGACACGCCGAGCAACATTTTTAATGCGCTCCGTACTGCCGACCGATGTTCCACCGTATTTTTGCACTATTAACGCCACGATATTTATCCGCCTTAAAAAAGTATGATGATTTTAGCGCACCTGACCAAAAAAAACGAGGCTGGATATTTGAGCCTATTGTCTCGACAGCTTTTTTTCAGGTGTTAAACTGCATCAAATTAAAACATCTCAACACAACATGACACAAATCACCCCCCGCGACATTCCGCCGGCAGCCTTGCAGCATCTGCTCGAACAGCATTGCACACCGGCCATGGCGAAAATATTTGCGGCGCGCGGCATCACGAATCAGGTGCAACTGGACACGTCTTTCGCCCACCTGCTGCCTTTTACTACACTGAAAAATGCACAGGAGATGGCAAAACTCCTGGCCGATGCGATTGCAGACGGCAAAAAATTGCTGGTCATCGCCGACTATGACTGCGATGGTGCGACAGCCTGTGCGGTCGCGGTACGCGGATTGCGCGCCTTTGGCGCGACGGTTGATTTCATCGTGCCGAACCGTTTCGAATACGGCTATGGATTGACGCCCGAAATTGTGCAGCTCGCCCGTCAGTTTCAGCCGGACATTCTGCTGACAGTGGACAACGGTATCGCCAGCGTAGAAGGCGTACTGGAGGCCAACCGGCTCGGCATGCAGGTCTTCGTCACCGACCACCATCTGCCGGGAGACACCCTGCCCGCTGCAGCCTGTATCGTCAACCCGAATCAGCCCGGCTGTGAATTTCCGAGCAAGCATCTGGCCGGCGTAGGTGTGATATTTTACGTGCTGCTGGCATTGCGCGCCGAATTGCGCAGCAGAGGACAGATGTCCGACGAGTTGGGGCGTAAACTGCTCGAACTTCTCGATCTCGTCGCGCTGGGTACGGTGGCCGATGTAGTTAAACTGGATCAGAACAATCGCATTCTGGTGCAACAAGGATTGCTGCGCATCAGAAAGGGGCTTGCCCGCCAGGGGATCAACGCCTTGTTACAAGTCGCAAAAAAGACGCCGGTTAAGGCAACCAGCATGGATCTGGGGTTTACGGTAGGTCCCCGTCTGAATGCGGCAGGACGACTGGACGACATGAGCCTGGGGATAAACTGCCTGCTGACCGACGACAACTCAACCGCCCTGCAAATCGCGACGCAACTGGACACGCTCAACCGCGAACGACGCAGCATCGAAACCGGCATGCAGGAGGGCGCACTTGCGGCGCTCGAATCGATCAACCCGACTGACAATTACAGTCTTGTGTTGTTTGATGAAAGCTGGCATCAGGGCGTGATCGGCATACTCGCCTCCCGCCTGAAAGATAAATTCCACCGGCCCGTCATCGCTTTTGCAAGGGCGAACAACGGTGAACTGAAAGGGTCGGGGCGTTCAATCGCAGGCATACACTTGCGCGATGCACTGGATCTGGTCAGCAAGCGCTATCCTGACCTGATTTTAAAGTTTGGCGGTCATGCCATGGCCGCAGGCCTTAGCATTGCCGAAGCTGATTTTACGGGCTTTGTCGACGCTTTCGAACAGGTAGCCAGTGAACTCCTCACCCCTGCCGACCTGTCACTGCGCATCGAAACCGATGGCCCGCTGGATTCGTCCGGCATGACACTGGAGGCCGCGCATCTGATCGATGGGCAGGTTTGGGGGCAAGGCTTCCCCGCCCCGCAGTTCGATGATGATTTCGAAGTGCTAAATCAGCGCGTGGTCGGCGAAAAACACCTGAAACTGAAGTTATCCACGGATGAAGGCAATGAGATTGACGCGATCCTGTTCGGGCATAACGAACCGCTTCCTGAATTCATCCATGCGGTATACAGCCTGAGCGTCAATGAATACAATGGCAAGCAAAGCCTGCAACTGATGCTTAAACACTGGGAGTAAAAAACAGGACTGAGGATGATGGATCGAGACCGCAAGGGTCTTCACCTAAAAACATAGTCGCGCTTTGCGCTCGTTGTTTTGAGTGATGGATGCCGTTAAAAACAGCATAGCGGGTTTTTCTCAATCTTCAATCCTGAAAAAATATGGAAACCGGTTTTCTGCAAATCAACGGCATCGAAACCTTGCCGCAGTTCATCACCAGCCTTGGCATTGGCCTGCTGATCGGACTGGAACGCGAGCGCAACCCCTCGGCTCGCGCAGGACTGCGTACCTTCGCACTGGTTGCTTTATTCGGCACGCTCGCAGCGCTCCTCTCCACCAGACTGAATTCACCCTGGATACTGATTGCCGGATTAGTGTGTGTTGCCATCATGATCATCGCCTCCTACATCAACAAACGCGGCAATGAAGAACGCCGGACGTCCACGCTGCCATCGCGTGACGGCAAAGCCGACGCAGTGCAGGATGACAGAATTTACGAAGACGATCCGGGCACGACCACCGTGATCGCCTTGCTGCTCTGTTACGGTCTGGGCGCGATGATCTGGTACGACCTGTCCAAACTCGCCGTGATGCTGGCAATCGGCATTACAGCCTTGCTCTATTTCAAGCGCGAGTTGCGCGGATTCTCACAAAAAATGACGCGTCGCGATCTGGTCGCCGTGCTGCAATTTTCCGTGCTGACCTTTATCGTGCTGCCCATCCTGCCCAATCAGGATTACGGCCCCTATCAGGCTATTAATCCCTATCAGGCCTGGCTGATGGTTGTCCTGATCTCCGGTATCAGTCTGGCAGGGTACGCGGCTCTGCTGGTGGCAGGCACCCGCTACGGTGCGCTATTCCTGGGTGTATTCGGAGGACTGGCGTCCAGCACCGCCACCACGATGATCTATGCCAAACACAGCAAAACCGGTCAGGCCATGCTCAATCTTGCCGCCTCAGTGATCGTCATTGCCAGTCTGGTGGTGCTCGTACGACTGATGGTGGTGAGCGCAGTCGTCGCTTACGGCGCGTTGCCGGGATTGCTGCCCATTTTATCCAGCGGCCTGCTGTTTGGTTTGATGGTCGCCGCTTATAACTGGCGCAAAATGAATCGCCAGACCGAATTGTATGTTCCCCAGGCACGCAACCCGGCGGAACTGCACACTGCCATCGGGTTCGGCCTGTTGTATGTCGCCGTATTGCTGGGTTCGGCATGGATGAAAGACATCGCAGGCAGTCACGGCCTGTACATCGTCGCCTTCGTGTCCGGATTGACCGATGTGGATGCCATCACCCTGTCCAGCCTGCGTCTGTTCAATTTAGGCCAGTTGAATGAACACCAGACCGTCACGGCCATCACGATCGCCTTCATCGCTAATCTCACCTTCAAATTCGGCATGGCCCTCTTTTTAGGGGGCAAGCATCTTGCCAGACAAGTCTCTGTCGGCTTTCTTGCCATCGCGTGCGGGATGCTGATCGGCCTGTTTGCGCTATAATCGCGCTCTTTTCAGCACGCTCAGGACAACATCATGGAAGTCGAACAAATCAACTCAATCAACAATCACTTGCAGGATTTGAGCTTGCGCAGCGCCGAATTACGGAGGTATCTTTGACTACGATACCAAACAGGAACGACTGACCGAAGTTTGTGAACTGAGTGAGGATCCGGCCATCTGGCAGGACGCTAAACGCGCACAGGAACTGGGGCGCGAGCGCAAGATGCTCGAGGGCGTGGTACTGGGATTATCGAAAATTCAGCAGGATCTGCAGGATGCGGCTGAACTGTTTGAGATGTCGCAAGAAGAAGAGGATGAAGATTCGCTCAACAGTACCGCCGCTGACATCGACGACATCGAACGCCGCGTCGCGGAAATGGAATTTCGCCGCATGTTCAACCATCCGATGGATCCGAACAGCTGCTTTATCGATATTCAGGCAGGCTCCGGCGGAACTGAGGCGCAGGACTGGGCTTCCATGCTGATGCGCATGTATGTGCGCTATGCCGAGCGTAAAGGCTATCAGGTTGAAATCCTTGAGATTTCCGATGGCGACGTCGCAGGCATCAAGGGTGCGTCGATCAAAGTGATCGGCGAATACGCCTTCGGACATCTGAGGACCGAGACCGGCGTACACCGGTTAGTGCGAAAATCACCGTTCGATTCCGGCAACCGCCGCCATACCTCATTTTCCAGTGTGTTCGTCTATCCGGAAGTCGATGACTCCATCGAGATCGACATCAATCCGGCTGATTTGCGCGTGGACACCTATCGTGCATCGGGTGCCGGTGGTCAGCACATCAACAAAACCGATTCAGCGGTGCGCATTACGCATATTCCGACCAACATCGTCGTGCAATGTCAGAGCGATCGCTCACAGCACCGTAACCGAGCCGAGGCGATGGCCATGTTGAAATCGCGCATGTACGAAGAGGAATTGCGCAAACGCAACGAAGAGAAGCAGGAAATGGAAGACGGCAAAACGGATATCGGCTGGGGACACCAGATCCGCTCCTACGTGCTGGATCAGTCACGCATCAAGGACTTGAGAACCAACTTTGAAGTCGGCAATACTCAGGGCGTGCTCGACGGCGATCTGGATGACTTTATATCGGCCAGCCTGAAACAGGGCGTATAGCGGTTACAGCCCAACATGCAGTCCGGCGTTTAATCACGCCGGACGCGCCTGTCACGACCGAAACGGTCAGATAAACAACGTTGTACCGGACTCTGACGCTTCGCCCAGGAAGGCCGCCACCCCGCCAATTTCCACCCCGTCTATCAATTCAGACTGATGTATGCCCATCACATCCATGGACATCTGACAGGCGATCAGTTGCGCGCCGCCATCAACCAGACTTTGCAGCAGATGCCCCGGTGTTTCCACGCCCTTATCATGCATCACCTTGCGGATCATCTTGGCCCCCAACCCATGCATATCCATTTTGGAGATGGAGTTAAGATGATCTACACCCGAGGGCAGCATGGAACTGAACATCCGATCCATCATCGGTTTGTCGCGTGCCGGCGCATTTTCGCGGCGCAGCACATCCAGCCCCCAGAAGGTAAAGAACAGGCTGACCGGTTTACCCATTGCCAGTGCACCGTTGGCGATGATCATGCTGGCCATCACCTTGTCCAGATCGTCTGAAAAGACCACCAGCGTGAGTTTGTCGCGTGTTCCCACTGAGGTGGCGGCAACGGGTGCCTCCACCTTGTTCTTGCGCAGCAGCACGATGATCAGCCCTTTGTCGGCCTTGATCGACAACACATCGTTGCCGGTCTTCCTGGCCCAGGCGCGGATATCGCGACCGAAGGCGGGGTCTGAGACGGTAACTTCAAGAAGCTCTCCCGCATCGAGTGCCTCCATCGCCTTGTAGGTCTTCATGATAGGGCCGGGACATTGCAGGCCGACCGCGTTCAGTGTGTGCAACTCGCCGCTGGAACCCGGTGCAATCAGTGCAGCGCTGACGGTGCAACTACCGCTGCGTTCAGCCTCAATCTCGGCAGGATCGCGACGCTTGATGTCTTCGTAATCGAAAATATCCGGATTGGACTGTTTGTCCACTGCCCATGAGTACGTCTTGTAGCCGCCGGAGAGGTTGCTGACCTGTGTAAAGCCGTGCTGTTTCAAGATGCGATACGCCAGATAGCCGCGCAGACCGATCTGGCAGAACAGCACCACCGGCGCGTTACGATCCAGTTCATCCAGATGCTCGCGCAACTGATTGACGTCGATGTTGCGGGCGGTTGCGATACTGCCGAACTCGTATTCTTCTGCCGTGCGCACGTCGATCAGCTGAAGTCCGGCGCTCTTATCTGTCAGGTTTTGGTGCAACTCACGCCACGCGATCATCTCATGTGATTTATTGAGCACGTTGATCGCGACATAGCCTGCGATGTTGATCGGGTCCTTGGCTGATCCGAAGGGGGGGGCGTAAGCTAATTCCAGCTCGGCCAGATCTTCCACATTCAGATGGCCGTGTATCGCAGTGGCGATCACATCGATGCGCTTATCGGCGCCGTCAGCACCCACCGCCTGCGCGCCGAGTATTTTCCCCTCGGGCGTGAACAGCAGTTTCAGGCTGATCTGCTTGGCACCCGGGTAGTAGCTTGCGTGCGAACCGCTGTGCGTGATGCAGCTCAAAAAAGGAATCCCGGCTGCAGTGAGTTGTTTCTCGTTCAGTCCGGTGGTCGCGGCGGCCAGATCAAAGGCCTTGAGTATCGAGGTACCCTGCGTGCCGCGGTACTGCTGCGTATTGCCGAACACGATATTGTCGGCCGCCATGCGCCCCTGACGATTAGCGGGGCCTGCCAGCGGGATCAGCGCCTGACGCCCGCTGATGAACTGCGTGACTTCGATCGCATCCCCCACCGCATAGATATCCGGATCGGAAGTCTGTAAATGGCTATCCACCTTGATACCGCCGGTGCTGCCCAGTTCCAGACCGCTGGCACGCGCAAGCGTAGTTTCGGGGCGTACACCGATCGCCAGCACCACCATATCCGCCTGCAGGCGGCGACCGCTACCTAAGTAGACAACGGTATGGTCGTCCCTGTCCTCGAAGCGTTCCACTTTGTCTGACAGGTAGAGTTCGACGTTCTTGTCTTTCATGTGCGCATGCACAATGGCCGCCATCTCATAGTCAAGCGGCAGCAGGATCTGGTCGGCACCTTCCACCAGCGTGGTGAAAATGCCCTTTTCATGGAGATTTTCGGCGACTTCAATGCCGATAAAACCGCCGCCGATCACCACCGCGCGACGCGGGGAATGCTGTTCGAGATGCCCCATGATACGGTCAAGATCAGGGATATTGCGCAGCCCGAAAATGCGCGGCGAATCGATGCCGGGCAGCTTGGGGCGCAAAGGTTCAGCACCGGGCGAGAGCAGCAGTTTGTCATAAGACTCGTCGTATTCATCGCCGGTATTCAGATCACGCAAACGTACCACTTTCGCTTTGCGATCGATGGCGATGGCCTCTGTTTTACTGCGTACATCCACCCGGTAGCGCGCCTCGAAAGAAGGCTCTGAAGTGACCAGCAATTGATCGCGTTGTTCGATCGTGCCGGAGATGTGATAGGGCAGGCCGCAGTTTGCGAAGCTGATGTAGGGACCGCGCTCGATCATGACGATCTTTGCGCTCTCGTCGTTGCGACGAATCCTAGCAGCAGCGGTTGCACCGCCTGCGACGCCGCCAATGATGATAATTTTCATAAAATTTCCTTTAAAATCAGTGTTAATAAGTACACAGGGAATGGAATAAGTGTAAGTGCGGGTTAACCCGACATGCTGAAAAATTCAGTGAAAAGGTATGCATTGCACAGGAAGATCGCATACAACGGCCTCATGAAGGGCAAACCTCGCATGAGATAAATTAGCGCAATTATCACGCTTAACAGCGACCTTTACAAGCGTACGCTAATATTCTTACACGCAGACACCTGAATGCAGCGAGCATGCCGCCCGTCTCTACATCGGGATATGAAAATCTGTGTGATCTTTATCACAGACCCTGAATTCATCTTCGAATAGCATCGACATATCTGCCCAATACCCTATTCAATAAAGGAAACCGATGAAATCTATATCAACAAAATACATCCTGTCACTGACTTCCCTGCTCCTGTTGTCAGCGCATCCGGCTTCGGCCGCTGATATCGATGTCAATCAGGCACTAAGCATGAATCAACAGGGTGCATTATTGCTCGATGTCAGAGAGGTTGAAGAATATAACGAAATTCACGCACCCAACGCGATGCTGATCCCGCTGGGGCAATTGAGCTCGCGTATACAGGAAATTTCCGCATACAAAAACAAGCCGATTGCGGTGATGTGTCGCTCCGGGCGCCGTTCTGAAAAAGCGGTTCATCTGTTACAGGAAGCAGGATTTTTGCGGGTAGACAATGTGACAGGCGGCATGCTGGCCTGGCAAAAATCGGGACTGAAAACAGACAGCTCGCAATATGTGCAGCTGATGAAACGCCCTCCTCTGTGACAAAAGTCACTGAAACCCATGCAATGCCGACGTAAAGTTACCTTCTCAATATTAATTACAGGAGTCACACACCATGAAACTATCCATCCTTAATGCCCTGATCGGCCTGAGTCTTGCCACCGCATCCGCAGCCAGCTTTGCCGGCGAGTGGAAATCATTTCCTGTAAAAGATGCAGGTTACAAGCCTGATTTCACGCTGTCCCTTGCCGGCGGCTCAATGAGTCCGTCACATGTCGCAAGCGGCGGCTATGCAGGTGCTGAACTTGCTTTCAACTGTATTGCACTGCAACCGCCAACTGGCGTGATCCGCAGCAAAATATCTGTCGGCGAGTTCAACCACAACGGCATGAAACTCACCACCTTTGAAGTGAATCCGCGCTGGACTGTCAACATGAACGAAAACCTGTCCTTCGGCATCGGCCCCGGCATCGGTCTGGTCAAAGTACAGACGGCAGGTCAGAGCACTACCTTAGGTGCACTTCAGCTCGGCATGGATCTGGATTATCGTATCGGCGCGCTCAATCTGGGTCTGGGTGCTCGCTGGCAGGAAACGTCAAACAGATACATCACACCCACCCTGCGCGGTGCAAACAACTCGCTGGTTCAAGCCAAAATCGGCATCAATTTCTGATCATTTAAAGGACAGACAACATGAAATGTAACTCAGGCGGCATTGATCGTGCACTGCGCATCATCGCGGGTTTAACCTTGATCGCCCTGTCTTTGTTCGGAATGATCGGCACGTGGGGCTGGATTGGCATCGTGCCGCTGGTAACGGGCATGTTCGGTGTCTGTCCCGCTTACATTCTGCTGGGTATCAACACCTGCAGTATTAAAAAATAATTCCAAACCCAATACCAGGCCTGATGACCGGGCCTTTGAAGGATCAACATGAATAAAAAAATATCCCTGCTGGCATTGCTCAGTATCATCTCAACGTCTGTTTATGCGGAAGAGATCAGCCAATATCAGGACGAAGCGCGCGCCGTTGCCATGCCATTTTTAAAGCAACTGGGCGCTGCCAACAAAAACGCAGTCAGTGAAGGCGGGCCGGTATCGGCGGTAACAGTCTGCAAAGACATCGCACCGCAAATGTCCGGCGATATATCACGCAAAACGGGCTGGAAACTGACCCGGGTCAGCCTGAAGGTACGCAATCCCTTACTCGGCACAGCCGACGCATGGGAACAAAAAGTGCTGCAGGATTTTGATGTACGCGCGGCTAAAGGTGAAAAGCCGGAAACCATCGAAACGTCTGAAATCGTACAGGAAGCTAATGGCAAATTCTATCGCTATATGAAAGCCATTGCCATGCAACCCGGATGCGTCGCGTGCCACGGCAGCGAAATATCTGACGCGGTAAAAGCCAGCCTCAGCGCCGAGTACCCCCATGACCGGGCAACCGGCTACAGCGCGGGACAAATACGCGGTGCCGTGAGTATCAAACGCGCGCTTTAAGCACTACAATAGCCCGGCCCCCGTGAAATTTTAATTAATTTTATTTGGAGATACAAATGTATAAAAAAATAATTCTGACCGCATTAGCTGGCACCCTGATGATTTCATCCGGCATCACACTGGCGGCTGAGACAGCAACACAAGCGCAGCAAACCACGGGCCGGCAATTGATGACACCCGAAGAGCGAAATGAACAGCGTACTAAAATGCGCGAGGCGACGTCTGCCGAAGAGCGAAAAGAAATTCGCAAAGCACATCACGAAAAAATGAAGGCAAAGGCTAAGGAAAAAGGCGTAACCATTCCTGACAGCCCGCCTGCCGGTATGGGTGGCGGGCAAGGTGGCATGGGCGGTGGCATGGGTATGCGCGGGGGCCGTTAAACCCTTAATGAAGCGCTGTCTGCCCCGAAGGGGCAGATACGCAGCAAGTACGCAGCATTCCCTGAAAATGATAGGGTGTTCGGCGATTATCCCTGTTTCCAGAACAGATCGACACTCTCCATCTCGAAAAAACAACGGGCTATCACCACCCTCCTTCACTCATCTGAACCCAGCGCTGAATTGATCTGCTGCTGGCAATCAGCCAGCTGTGCCGGCGACATAAAACCACACTTCAGTGTGGACGGCGGGCGGCCCAGTTTTTCAAGCTTGTCCTGCCATAAGGGGTTATACGGCAACAAGGTTGCGTCAAGGATACCCAGATCGCGCAGAAAATGGCCGATCTCTGCCAGATTTTCGGGGGTAGCAGTTATGCCGGGCACAAGCGGAATCCGCACAGTCAAGTCAACCTGCGTTTCCCGCTTCAGACGTTGCAGATTTTCAAGCACCGGCCGGTTCGACTGCCTAGTCAGCTGGCGATGCACGGCCTCATCAAAAATTTTAAGATCGAAATAAATACGGTTCAGATGGGGCAGCAGCAGTTTTTCGAAGGCCGCGTAGTGAAAAAATCCGCACGTTTCAATCGCGGTGTCCACCCCCTCCTCGCGCAGGCGTTTGAGAAATGCGCCGACGAAATGCATCTGACGGGTCGGCTCCCCGCCGGATACCGTGACGCCACCGCCGGTTGAATCAAAAAACGGGCGGTCTATCAGCACACGGTAGAGCAACTCATCAAGCTCATACCAGCGCGCACCATATCCGGCCGCCACCTTCTGTTCTGCTGTATCTTCCTGACCTTCCGGATTCTGGCACCAGATGCAACGCAAGGGACATCCCTGAAAAAAAACAGTGGTGCGAATTCCGGGGCCATCCTCACTGCAATCGCGCTTGATGTCAAAAATCAACCCGCGCATATCATTCAATGTTCAATCTGACGTTGTACATCAGCCGCAATGGCACCGAGCTTGAACAAGTGCCCGACATTACCGGTTAATTGCACCAGGTTTTGCAGCAACAACCCGACGATATCTACATTGGGCTGACCGGCAAGACCCAGTATGGTTTCCGCATCCTTAAAACGGATCACCAGATCCACGTCACGCTCCAGTTTGTCCGCCTGAGCCTCATCCATCACGCGCGTTTGCACCACGGCGAAGGGATCGAGGCTCAACCCCCACGGCATCTGACAATACAACTGCCCGGGATTCGGGCAAAACTGCAACAACACGTTCATGTCGTCCCCGGCGCGTCTGGTGCGTATCAAAAATTGCCCCTGATAATAGCGTTTCCCCTCCGGTGCCATCGGATCGGTGATTTCGAAATTGTCAGCAAAAAAAGCGTCAGCGCGACCGGACTGCGCTTCACTTAAAAGTCCATCAGACAGTATCAGGCCAAACCCCAGACGCAACGCCAGCGCAAGACCCTCTGCCACCAGATGTCCGCCGCTGTGGGTCAGCAAGCCCTTGAGCCTGACTTCATTCTGCATCCCCGTGTGCAGGGTTCGCAAGATTCCGGGGGTGACCTGAGGAAATCCGGCATGCATGTTCGTCTCCTTTAAATGTCCGCTACAGGCTATGAAATCCGTGCTGTTCAGTTCCATCCTTGAGCGAAAAGTTGGCCCGTTCAATGATTTCACGGCGCATCTGCGGACTTAATGTAACGAAATAGGCCGAATAACCCGCAACGCGGATCATCATGTCTTTATAGGGCGCCAATACAGCCTGTTCACGCTCGCCTGCACCTGCCTGCATCGCGGCGGTTGCCGCTTTGTCGGCCAGCACCAACTCATCAATGGACGAGACGCACATTTGCACCAGCACCCCGTTGTGATCGGCAAATGCTTTCATATAGCGCGCAAACAGTTCGGTATCCGCTTCACGCAGATCAAGACCGCGAGTGGTCAGACTCAGGTTATAGGTATAGCCATTTTTCACCGCATCGCTGTCTACTGCGGCCACGGAGAGCATATGATCAAGGCAAGATACCGGTGAGCCGTCCCGCTTGACGATGCCCGGACAGGGCGTAATGCCAGACGCGAAGGCTTGCCCTGACGGCCGCAGGTTCGGCGTCGCTTTGGTGAGCATACCGAAACCGGCGTGATTGGTCATTGACCAGTATCCGGACAGATAACGTCCGCCGCGATGCGTTCGATACGGGTAGAACACCTCGTGGATCATGCGCGTCAACAGCTGACTGTATTTGACGGCCAGACTGTTGTCCAGCACGCCATTCATGGCAACCCCGGCCCCGTAATGCGCGGTGTGTGCAATGGCATGGCATATTTCGTCAAAACGCGCGGCATCCAGCTGCGGCAGGGATGCCGCCTCATTGGGGTGAAACCAGACGCGGATTTTATCCAGCAGCGACGGCCAGTCGTGATGCTCTCTCACTATCGTTGCTGCAGAAAAATCGCTCCGCATCACTGCAAACAACTCCGCCGCACTCACTTTACCGCTAAACACCAGTTCATCCAGAATACAGAACGTATCGATCACATCGGCCAGGCCGATAATGGCAACACCGGCTGAATTGTATTTTGCCCCGCCTGCGGCAACGTCGCGAAATTTTGCGCCATGACCGCCCGGCAGATTGGTGGGCCCCGTGAACAGCCCGGACAAAAATGGCGACGCGCGATCCCGCGCCATAAATCTGCCCAGATAATTGTTGTTCTGCACGGCATGCCTGGCCATCTGATCGAGCTGAAACCGGAAGGCGGTAATAAATTCATTCATGTCTTTCATCCGGATCAGCGGTCTGGTTGTGAAAGTCGCATGCCCTTCGAACAGGTTGGGATCCTTGTCGCCCACGCCGTCAGCGCGATGCTTGCCGCCGAACAGCGCCAGCTCAAGCACGGCAGGCAGCACCAGCAGTGTGGAGCCTGAATTGCCGTAATGCTTGCCCGGCGCGTTCTGCTCGATGCAACCGATGGAGGCGTAATCACAGGCATCGCTCATAGCTTCCTCGGCACTGACGCCCTCGTGCTCGGCATAGTACTGCGCCATGCTTCTGATGACGGGAATGTCGCCGTGCAGTGCAGGTGTGGCACGGGTCGATATGTTTACCTGACAGATACGCCGCAAATAAGCATCCATCATCTCATTCGGCAACGCCTGACCATCAGCATCGCGGTGATGCACCTCGGCATGGTAGCGCGCGTGCACGTTGGGATCGCGAATGCTCAGCAGTTCGGTGGCTTTGAGGATGATGTAAGTCATGTCGTTGACCGCATCGACGATCTGTCCATTTTGATATTTTGTTCCGCCGACCGTCAGTGCCTGATTAGAACCGCTGCCGGCGAACAGGGTTTCCGAACCTGAGGTGGACAGCGGCACATGATCGGAGCAGCGCAAAAAGAAATGGCAGACTAATTCAACAGCGCGACGGGTATAGTCCGCGCGAGCCTGATCATTGTCCAGCGCCTGCCATTCCCTGATGTAATAAGGATTGAGCAGCTGATCAAGCCGCCCCAGTGACAAGCCGAAATTGGTATTTTCCTGCAGCAACAAGTGGTAACAGATCCAGATCGACGTCAGCGCTTCGTGCAGCGTATCCGCGGCCTGTGACGGCACCTTGCGGCAAATTTGCGCCAGCGGCAGATTGCCCGCCTGCTCCGCTCTATCGGCAAGATGCCCGGCATAGGCCATTGCCCCCTCAAACACCCCGATGACACCGGTCAGAAACTGTTTTTCCTCTGGCTTATCGAGTCCCACAAGATCAATACGCATCTGTGCTGCCAGCGCTGCCAGACCATAGTTGAGCAGCCTTTCCCAGTCGGGCACCGTATGCGATACGCAAGTGGATTTATCAGACAGATAAAATGCCACCCGCTCCATCAATTCCTGGCATTTAGGAGTTACACCTGCCTTTTTTTGCAGTGCAGGGTCAATTGAGCTGCCGCGTACCGTATCGAGATCAGCATAATCACGGGTATCGTAATCCGCCGCACGTGCAGCTTCCTGAACGGGCAGTTGCTGATCCAGCCAGAACGGAAAAATTTCCTTATTCAGCCGCTCCGCCACATCGGGACGGATGTTAAACGGGTTTTGCAGGCGCGTGGCAACCGACTTGAGTTCAGGCCAGATGCAATACCCGATGGTATCCATATAAACCACCGGGCCGACAAAACTCGTCGTTGTTTGTCCGGGCATAAGATCGGTGTCACGCACCAGCGGCGTTTTATGCTCAAATACGTGGCGTATCGCGCCTGCGCGCCGGACATCAGGTGGCAGTTGCTGCGCGGTACGCATATAGTCAGTCAACAGGCGCGGCAACTCATCGCATATTTCCGGTATCTGTGTAAACAAGCGTTCACGCCAGGCTTTAACCACCGGAAAATCCTCCAGCTGCAAATCACTCAACGACAAATCCCTGAGTGTTTTTATCCTGTTTAAATCTGTATTGATAATCGAAAATACAGTTACATTTCCCCGTTGAAATGTGGTTTCTCCGCTATGAATTGCCGTCATCGTATCCTCCGATGCCTCAAAGTATTATCGACAAGCAGCGATCCTGACTTCGCCGCTTAATTCACCCCCTTGGAAGCCTGACCAGCAGGTATTGCCCGGCGATACCGTAACGGTCTGCGAAACAATGGTCAATATGCCAATCGGCATAGAAATCCCAGGGGCCGTGCAGGACTGCTTTTAATCAAAAATTTACGCTAACTGACGAACTCCGTGTCATTCGCCGCTAATAAGGATATGCGTATCCGCACACCCTTGTTATTTAAGCGATTAAAATAATTTAAACTTGCATTAATAGTATTACTGTATATACTATTAATACCCAACTGAATCAGGCATAAAAGGAGAATATGAGATGGATCAGCAATTTTCACCTGGACTGCTCTACTCAGTCGCACCGGAGAACTTTTCTGAACTGCATTTGCAGGATGAGGACAAGACAGCCACATTTGAATGGGAAAAGCAGGAAACTGCTATTGACTCGTTAATACGAATAATACACGACCTGCTTGCTAAACCCGCTGAGCAGTAAGGTGAGCCTGAACGAAAACAGAGTGTCTGTGATATCCTCAAGTCATGAAAAATATCACCGATCACTTAAGTACACTGTGCATGATAGCCTGGGTCGGCAGTCTGTGGGCGATCGGCTATCTGGCCGTCCCGGTTCTGTTTAGCGCTCAACCGGACAGGCAACTGGCCGGCATGCTGGCAGGAAAAATGTTCAGCTTGTCAGCTTATCTTGGCATGTTTTGTGGTGCCTACCTGCTCGGCTACGCCTTCTTTCAATACGGACGAAGCGCACTCCATCAACAGCCATTCAGAATTGTCGCACTGATGCTATCGCTAACTTTGCTCATCCAATATGGAGTGACTCCTGTTATGACAGACTTGAAAGCACAAGCGTTGCCGCTTGACGTCATGCAAAGCGTATTTGCAGGGCAGTTCAAAATGCTGCACGGGCTGTCCAGCATAGCCTACCTGATAATGAGTATACTGGGCGCCTTCCTTGTCATCAAAAGCCGAAGCCATGAGCTGAGCAAATATCGCCACTAACATAGTGACGAGTAAATACAAAAGCCCGGTAGCTTGCGCTACCGGGCTTTTAACTGACACAGGCCTGTTAAGGTGCCTGAATGTTAGATGCCTGATTGCCCTTAGGACCTTTCACAACTTCAAATGTAACTTTTTGGCCTTCTTTGAGAGATTTGAAACCCGCCATATTGATAGCGGAGAAGTGCGCAAACAGATCTTCACTACCGTCATCAGGCGTAATAAAACCGAAACCTTTTGCATCGTTAAACCATTTAACTGTACCAGTTGCCATGTGATAACTTCCTTAACTAAAAACACGGGACCCCCCGCGAAACTGTTTGAATCATAGATTGCAAAACCAGTACTGCGAAATCCTTGAAACAAACACCCGATTGCATTTAACTCTGACTGAATGGACATTGTCAAACAGTAAATTCTAATTTACTGAACAGACTGTAAAAAGCATCGCTAATCGTTAAGTTTACGGGGCCTGTTAAATGTCAATATATCCCAATGTCCAAACAACATGATACGGCACTCGCCCCGGAACGAGCAAAAGTAAAGCCGCCCGGTATGTACAAAGTCATATTATTCAATGACGATTACACCACGATGGAATTCGTCATTGAGGTATTGCAACGTTTCTTTGCAATCAACAGCGAACGAGCACAACAAATTATGCTCAGAATACACAATGAAGGCTCAGCAGTTTGCGCAATATACACGCGCGACCTGGCGGAAACACGCGTAGCCCAAGTTACCGCGTTCGCACAACAAAATGAGCATCCACTACGATGCGGCATGGAGGAAGTTTGAAATGATTGCTCAAGACCTGGAAGTTAGCTTGCATTTAGCCTTTGTCGACGCTCGTCAAAAGCGTCACGAGTTTATTACCGTGGAACATTTGCTGCTCGCCATGCTCGACAACGCCTCTGCTGCACAAGTATTACGCGCCTGTCACGCCGATGTAGAGGAATTGCGTCAGGTCGTCGCAGAATTTATCGACAGCAATACGCCGGTTGTTCCCGGCGACAGCGATATGGACACGCAACCTACGCTCGGGTTTCAGCGCGTGATTCAGCGCGCGATCCTGCATGCGCAATCTGCCAATAAAAAAGAAATATCCGGCGCGAACATACTCGCCGCCTTATTTGGCGAAAAAGATTCTCATGCTGTGCATTTCCTGACTCAGCGCAATATCAATCGTCTTGATGTGGTGAACTACATCGTGCACGGGGCAAACAAAGAAACACAAACACAAACCGCAGAACCGGCTACTGAGCAAACGACAAACGACACGGTACTCAAACAGTACACAGTCGATCTCAATGCGCAGGCATTAGCGGGACAAATCGACCCGCTGATTGGACGCGAAGCAGAACTCGAGCGCGTCATTCAGACACTGTGCCGGCGACGCAAAAACAACCCCTTGCTGGTAGGAGAAGCCGGCGTCGGAAAAACCGCCATTGCCGAAGGCCTGGCTCGTCGCATCGTAGAAGACAATGTTCCGGACATCCTCAAAGACGCGCAGGTCTACTCGCTTGATATGGGCGCGCTGCTGGCTGGCACTAAATATCGCGGTGATTTCGAACAACGCCTCAAAGCTGTCCTCAAGGAATTAAAAGACGCCCCGAATGCCATATTGTTTATCGACGAAATCCATACGCTGATCGGTGCAGGTTCAGCCTCGGGCGGCACGATGGATGCATCCAACCTGCTCAAACCGGCATTATCGTCAGGCGCGCTAAAGTGCATAGGGGCGACAACCTATCAGGAATACCGCAGCATTTTCGAAAAGGATTCAGCACTGTCCCGCCGTTTCCAGAAAATCGATGTACCCGAGCCGTCGGTCGAGCAAACCATAGAGATATTGAAGGGGCTCAAATCCCGCTTTGAACTGCACCACAGCATCAAATATAGCGCCGCCGCCATCAGCAGTGCCGCCGAACTATCCGCCCGCTTCATCAACGATCGTCATTTGCCGGACAAAGCCATTGACGTGCTCGATGAGGCAGGCGCTGCGCAGCGTATATTGCCAAAATCCAAACAGAAAAAAATCGTCGGCAAACACGAGATTGAAGAAATCATCGCCAAAATTGCGCGCATTCCTGCCCGCACCGTTTCGCACGATGACCGCAATGCGCTCAAAAATCTGGATCGGGATCTTAAAGCCACCGTATTCGGACAAAACAAGGCAATCGAGGCACTGGCGCGGGCCATCAAAATGTCGCGCAGCGGCCTCGGTAATCCGCAAAAACCTATCGGCAGTTTCCTGTTTTCAGGCCCGACCGGTGTCGGAAAAACCGAAGTCGCCCGTCAACTTTCCTTTGCAATGGGCATGCCGCTGCATCGCTTCGACATGTCAGAATACATGGAACGCCATGCCGTCTCCCGCCTGATCGGCGCACCGCCGGGCTATGTGGGTTACGACCAGGGTGGATTGCTCACTGAAGCGATCAGCAAACAACCGCATTGCGTCCTGCTGCTCGATGAGATTGAAAAAGCGCATCCGGACATTTTCAACATTCTGCTGCAAGTGATGGATCACGGCACACTGACTGACAACAACGGACGTAAAGCTGATTTTAGAAATGTCGTGATCATCATGACCACCAATGCAGGCGCGGAAGCGTTAAATAAAGTGCAGATTGGTTTTACCAAAACGGCCTCGGCAGGGGACGAAATGGCGGATATCAAACGTCTTTTCACACCGGAATTTCGCAATCGTCTGGACGCCATCATTTCCTTCGATCCGCTGGATAAGGATGTCATCCTGCGGGTCGTCGACAAGTTCCTGATTCAACTTGAAGAACAGTTGCATGACAAAAAGGTGGATGCGGTGTTCACCGACGAATTGAAGGATTATCTGGCCGAAAAGGGATTTGATCCGTTGATGGGCGCAAGACCAATGGCTCGCTTGATTCAGGACAGCATACGTTCAGCACTGGCCGATGAACTGTTGTTCGGCCGTCTGGCGCACGGCGGCAATGTCACCGTCGACGTTAAAGACGGCAAGGTCGTACTGGAGTTTGAAGAAGAAATCGTCACGGTTTAAAACTCAGCGATTCGGCATGTTGCTCGCAACATGCCGAATACCATTTAAGCTGCCAGCAGTTTTACCACATCCGCGATACGCTGTGCGGACTGCTCAACCAGCTGACGGTCTTCCCCTTCCACCATCACACGCAATAACGGCTCGGTACCTGACGGGCGCAACAACACGCGCCCTTTGCCATCAAGTGCCTGTTCCACTTCGGCAACGGCCTGCCTGACCGCCTCATGCCCCAGACAATCAACCCCTCTGGCAACTCGAACGTTGATGAGTACCTGGGGATAAAGTGTCAGATCGACAGACGCCTCGGCCAGACTTTGCTGTTTGGTGCGCAAGGCACAAAGCACCTCCAGCGCAGAGACAATCCCGTCCCCCGTACTGTGCTTATCCAGACAGATAATATGCCCGGAATTTTCACCACCCAGTTGCCATCCTTGCTGCTGAAGCAATTCCATCACGTAGCGATCACCTACCTTTGCCCGCAGGAATGGGATATCCATACGCCCCATCGCATGTTCAAATGCCAGATTGGTCATCAGCGTCCCCACAACCCCGCCAACCAGCCGTCCGTGCTCATGACGATGACGCGCGATCACATAAATCAGCTGGTCCCCATCGTATAACACTCCGGCCTTGTCGACCATGACCAGTCTGTCACCGTCGCCATCCAGCGCAATCCCAAGATCAGCCTGGTGCTCAACGACGGCCTTCTGCAAGTTACCAGGAGAAGTCGCGCCGTAACCGTCATTGATATTAATCCCATCCGGCTTCACGCCGATCGCGACGACCTCGGCACCCAACTCATGAAATACATGGGATGCGATATGGTAAGTCGCACCATGCGCGCAATCGACAACGATTTTCATGCCGCGCAAATTCATTACCGACGGAAAGGTACTCTTGCAAAACTCAATATAGCGACCCACCGCATCATCCAGCCGTTTGGCTTTACCCAGACACCCAGGCGCATCGATTTTGATCGCATCCTCCAGCCCGGCTTCGATCGCATGTTCAATTTCATCGGGCAATTTTGAGCCGCTGGCAGAAAAAAACTTGATGCCGTTATCTTCATACGGATTGTGCGATGCAGAAATCACAATCCCCGCCTGCAGCCGCAGCGTGCGGGTCAGATAGGCCACCGCAGGTGTCGGTATAGGTCCTGCCAGATACACATCAACCCCGGCTGCAATTAACCCCGCCTGCAGCGCGGATTCGAGCATATACCCTGAGATGCGCGTATCTTTACCGATCAGCACAGCGGAGCGCTCACCCGGCGTGTGCTCGGCGCCAGCCAGAACGCGTCCCGCGGCATACCCCAGGTTCATCACAAAATGCGGCGTGATCGGAAAATCACCTACCCGACCGCGTATGCCGTCGGTACCAAAATATTTTTTCGTCATAATATTTCCTCTTTGATAGCATTCCATATTTTCAGTGCGTCTACCGTGGCGCCAACATCGTGCACACGCACAATGGCAGCGCCCCGCTGCACCGCAATTAATGCGGCAGCCACACTGGCCGGTACCCGCTGAGACGCATCACGTCCAGTTAAGGCACCCAGCATCGACTTTCTGGACAACCCTGCCAGCACAGGCACGCCCGGCTCATTAAATTTATTCAACTCGCGCAGCAGGGCAAGATTATGCACCAGTGCTTTTCCGAAGCCAAAACCCGGATCGATGACGATGCGTGAACGGGCAATGCCGGCGGATTCAGCTGCCAGTATACGGGCGCGTAAATAGTCGCACACTTCACCCACAACATCCTGATATTCAGGATGCGCCTGCATCGTTTGTGGATTGCCCTGCTTGTGCATCAGACAGACGGCAACCTGACTGTACGCGACTGCCTGCATCGCATCGGCATCCTGCAACGCATTGATGTCGTTGACCATGCTGACACCGGCTTTAATTGCAGCGCGCATTACAGCAGGTTTAAAAGTATCTATCGATAGCGGGACACAAATGCCGCGCAGCCCTTCGATTACCGGCAATACACGATCCAGCTCCTGCTGAGCACTGACTGGTACCGCCCCCGGGCGCGTCGATTCGCCCCCGATATCGATGATGTCAGCCCCTTGTTCAATCAGTTGCAACGCATGCGCGACAGCCCCCTCACCGTGCAGGCCGCCATCGGAAAATGAGTCAGGCGTGGCATTGACGATTCCCATCACCAATGGACGGGAAAGGTCGAATTCGAATGTGCCGCAGGTGAACATCAGGGGTAAAGAGACAGGATTGAGGTGAACCTCAATCCTGTCTCTCAGATTTCCTGCGCAGGTTGCGCAGGTTGCGCAGGCTCAACAGCGGTAGGCGCCTGATCTTGTGGCGGCTTAGGTGTCTTGGTGTACTGACTGGGCTTAGGCGGACGCGGCGGGTTACCGTCCATGATATCATTGATCTGATCCGCATCGATGGTTTCCCATTCCAGCAGCGCCTTCGTCATCGCTTCAATTTTGTCACGATGCGTTTCTATCATATCGCGAGCCAGCGCATACTGCTGATCAATGATGCGACGGATTTCAGTATCCACTTTTTGCATGGTGGCTTCCGAAATATTTTTGTGGGTGGTAACCGAACGCCCCAGAAAAACTTCGCCTTCATTTTCACCATACACCATCGGACCTAATGCATCGGACATGCCCCACTGCGTGACCATTTTACGGGCCATATCGGTTGCACGTTCGAAATCGTTGGATGCACCTGTCGTCATCTGATTCATGAACACTTCTTCCGCAATACGGCCGCCGAACAGCACCGCGATGGTCGACAGAATGCGTTCCTTATCCATACTGTAACGATCTTCAGACGGCAGCTGCATCGTTAAACCCAGTGCGCGACCTCGCGGGATGATCGTCACTTTATGGACAGGATCGGTTTTCGGGCAGAGTTTGGCGACAACCGCGTGACCGGACTCGTGGTAAGCGGTATTGCGGCGCTCCTCTTCGGGCATCACCATCGAACGACGTTCGGCACCCATGAATATCTTGTCTTTGGCCGCTTCAAAATCATCCATTTCGACGAAGCGTTTGGTGCGGCGCGCAGCAAACAGCGCCGCCTCATTCACCAGATTAGCCAGATCAGCACCAGACATACCAGGCGTTCCGCGTGCAATCACGTTGGCATCCACATCAGGCGCGCACGGCACCTTGCGCATATGTACCATCAAAATTTGTTCGCGGCCGCGAATATCCGGCAGAGGAACAACCACCTGACGGTCAAAACGACCCGGGCGCAACAGAGCCGCATCCAGCACATCCGGACGGTTGGTTGCAGCGATCACGATGACACCGGACGCGCCTTCAAAACCATCCATTTCGACCAGCAATGCATTCAGCGTCTGCTCGCGTTCATCGTTACCGCCACCCAGACCTGCGCCACGCTGACGGCCGACCGCATCGATTTCATCGATAAAGATGATGCAAGGAGACTGTTTCTTGGCCTGTTCAAACATATCGCGCACGCGCGCTGCGCCCACGCCGACAAACATTTCCACAAAATCCGAACCGGAAATCGAGAAGAAAGGGACTTTGGCTTCACCGGCAATGGCTTTAGCAAGCAGGGTTTTACCAGTACCCGGGCTACCCACCATCAGTACACCGCGCGGAATACGCCCGCCCAGATTCTGAAATTTGGTCGGGTCACGCAAAAAATCCACTAATTCAGAGACTTCTTCTTTCGCTTCATCACACCCTGCGACGTCAGCAAAAGTCAGACGTTCCTTGGCCTCATCAAGCAAACGCGCTTTACTCTTGCCGAAAGAGAAGGCGCCGCCTTTACCGCCGCCCTGCATCTGGCGCATGAAAAATACCCAGACGCCGATCAGCAAAATCATCGGAAACCAGGAAACAAAAATATTCATCAGGAAGGACTGCTCTTCTTCCGGTTTGGCTTCGATGTTGACGCCATTTTTGAGCAAATCGGATACCATCCACAGATCGCTGGGCGCATAAGTGCTGATGCGTTTTCCATCAGTCGTCGTCGCATTGAGTGTGCGCCCTTCAATCACAACCTTGGCTATCTGACCTTGCTTGACCTGATCCAGGAACTGGGAATAGTCCAGATGTGACTGAGCCGATTGTTGCTGATGGGTATTGAACTGATTGAACACCGTCATCAAAACCAGCGCGACAACCAGCCAGATTGCAATACTTTTAAAATTGTTCAAAATATATCCTTAATTTGAAATTCGCCAGAAGTCTCTTTATGCTTGCGTCCGCTGGTAAAAGCGAGTTTATATGCAAATCGACATAGCGTGTTTCATGTTGGGATGGTTTTCCCATACCCCGTTATACGCACTATTACAAAAGTATGTCATTAGACTATGTATTAGCGCATTACTCAAGTTTTCCGGTTCCTAAAACATAGACCTCACTACTGCGGTTGCGCGACGCCTTGGGTTTACGTGTCGCGACTTTGGCAAAACGCGTGCGCATCAACTTCATATACGCTTCAAATCCTGTCCCCTGAAACACCTTAACCAGAAAGCGGCCATCCCTACTCAAATGCTCAAATGCGAATTCCATTGCGAGCTCAGCGAGATGAATAGAGCGGTCCTGATCTACTGCCCCCACTCCGCTGAAGTTGGGGGCCATATCTGAAATTACAAGCCCCACCGGCTTGCCTTCCAGCGCGGCTTCAAGTTTAGCGAGTATGTCTGCCTCTCTGAAATCCCCCTGAATAAACTCAACTCCGCGCAGCGGCTCGAGCGGCAAGAGATCCAGCGCAATGACTTTGCCATTTTGACCCACAATCGTGCCGGCAACCTGACACCATCCGCCGGGCGTCGCCCCCAGATCGACCACTACCATACCCGGCTTGATCAAATGATCCTTGTCGTTAATCTCCAGTAATTTATAAGCGGCACGTGAACGATAGCCATCTTTCTGCGCTTGCTGCACAAAAGGATCATTAATATGCTCTCGCATCCACTGTTTACTGGTTTTGGAAGGCTTCATCGTTTAGAATCCACATCTTAAAAAATATTGAGAAAACTTATGTTATCACTGACTGTAGCAGAACGCCTCGTCCTGAAGGGGCGCGCACACCAATTAAAACCAACTGTCATGATAGGCAATGCGGGTCTGACCGAAGCCGTTTTGAAAGAAATCGCACTAAACCTGAAACTCCATGAACTGATCAAGATTCGCGTCATGGCAGAACGTGCTGATAGAGAAGCAATCATGACCGAAATTTGCACCACACTCAATGCAATTCCCGTACAGCATATCGGAAAAATTCTGGTGATCTACCAGGCCAACCCGGACGAAAAGAAAATCGAAATACGTCAGATGCCGCGCCATCGAGGCAAAAAACCACTCACTAAAAAACAACTGGGCAACCGGTAAGCTTTTTTGGCAGTAAGCTGAAAGTGGCTTTGCCACCTTCAGCTTACTGCCATCAGATGTACTGAACCTCTATCAATTCATATTCCCTGATCCCGCCTGGTGTTTTAACCTCAGCAACATCACCGCTGCTCTTGCCAATCAAGGCGCGTGCAATCGGTGAACTGATCGACACTTTCAGTTCCTTGATATCCGCCTCATCGTCACCGACGATCTGATACGTCACCACGTCACCACTATTCAACTCTTCCATAATAACGGTCGCGCCAAAAACGCAGCGCCCGCCGGCATTGAGCGTCGTCGGATCAATAATCTGCGCGCTACCCAGCTTGCTTTCAAGTTCAATAATGCGCCCCTCAACAAACCCCTGGCGATCCTTGGCGGCTTCATACTCGGCATTTTCAGACAAATCGCCTTGTGCGCGCGCTTCGGATATCGCATTGATTACCCACGGACGCTCGACCGTCTTGAGTTTATGTAACTCTTGGCGCAATTTATTTGCGCCAACTAAAGTCAAAGGAATCTTGATCATACTGAAACTCTCATAGTTGTTAGTCGTTATAAAACAGTCGTTAGTCACCGCCCCCTGTCGTCAATTGATATCATCCGCAAAACGGTATTGAACAATCGGAAGACCGGGGCCGACTCGTAATTTTATCGACTCGTTAGCGATATTCTTTGATGTTGCGTTTGCACGTCATAGACCTGCAAATCGTCAAGATGATGCATACCCACGCAGGCAGCACGCGCCCCTGCCAGCGTGGTGTAATACGTTACGCGCCCCTGCAAGGCGGCATTTCGAATGGAGTAAGAGTCACGCATGACGGCAGGCTTGCTATCCACTGTATTAATGATCAGATTGACCTCACCGTTTTTGACCATATCCACAATATGCGGACGACCTTCACCCACTTTGTTCACCACGGTCACCGCCACACCCGCACTACTGATCGCTGCCGCCGTACCGCGCGTCGCCAACAAGGTAAATCCCAGATCGGATAAAGAACGGGCAACTTCAACGGCACCGGATTTGTCTGCATCACGCACGCTGATGAACACATTACCTTCTTTAGGCAAACTCACACTCGCGGCCAGTTGTGATTTAACGAAGGCTTCAGCAAACGTCTCGCCCACGCCCATCACTTCACCTGTTGATTTCATTTCAGGGCCCAGAATGATATCCACGCCCGGGAACTTGATGAACGGGAATACGGCTTCTTTCACGGAATAATACGACGGCACCACTTCGCTCGTCACACCCTGCTGCGCCAGACTTTGCCCGGCCATACAACGCGCGGCAATCTTGGCCAACGGTACACCGGTTGCCTTGGATACAAAAGGCACGGTGCGTGATGCACGGGGATTGACTTCGAGCACATAAACCGTCTCACCCTGAATCGCAAATTGCACGTTCATCAGGCCGACCACGTTCAACGCACGCGCCATCGCGACCGTCTGGCGACGCAATTCATCCTGCATGGCAGACGACAAACTGAACGGGGGCAAGGAGCAGGCCGAATCGCCGGAATGCACGCCCGCTTCTTCAATGTGTTCCATGATACCGCCGATGATCACATCCACACCATCGGATACGGCATCGACATCCACTTCAATCGCATCATTCAGGAAGCGATCGAGCAGGATAGGCAAGCGTTCAGGATAGGTGATCGACATGATTTCGGCATCACGCATGTAACGCTCCAGATCAGACTGCTCATGGATGATTTCCATTGCACGTCCGCCCAGCACATTGGAAGGCCGCATGACCAGCGGATAACCAATCGCTGCTGCGCCCGCCAGCCCTTCAGCAACCGTGCTTGCGGTACGGTTTGGGGGTTGTTTCAGATTCAGCGACATCAGCATCTGCTTGAAACGTTCGCGATCTTCTGCGCAATCGATCATGTCAGGAGACGTGCCAATGATAGGCACACCGCTCTTTTCCAGACCACGCGCCAGACTCAACGGTGTCTGACCGCCATATTGAACGATCACGCCGATCGGCTTTTCAACAGCCACCACCGCCAGCACATCTTCGAGCGTCAATGGCTCGAAATACAGACGGTCAGACGTATCGTAGTCGGTGGATACGGTTTCAGGATTGCAGTTGACCATGATGGTTTCATAGCCATCCTCACGCATTGCAAGCGCTGCATGCACACAGCAATAGTCAAACTCAATTCCCTGCCCGATACGGTTAGGTCCGCCGCCGAGCACCATGATTTTTTTGTTATTCGTTGGATTGGCTTCGCATTCCTCTTCATAGGTAGAATACATGTAGGCCGTATCGGTGGAAAATTCAGCCGCACAGGTATCCACACGCTTATAAACCGGCGTCACGCCCAGTGCATGACGCCAGGCGCGAAATGCCTCCGCATCAGTACCCAGTAAAGCTGCCAGTCGCGCATCGGCAAACCCGCTGCGTTTCAGTGCGCGCATCTCATCAGCCTTGATGCTCTCCAGCGCGCGTCCGGACATCGTAGCTTCCTGACGAACAAGATCAGCGATCTGCACCAGAAACCAGCGGTCGATCTTGCTGACATTGAATACATCTTCCACGCTCATGCCGAGACGGAAGGCATCCGACACCGCCCAGATACGATCCGGCCCCGGATTGCGCAATTCAGCCGTGACCGCTTCGATATTATCGTATTTGCTATCAAGGCCGTTTACACCCACCTCCAGACCGCGCAAGGCTTTCTGGAAAGATTCCTGGAAGGTGCGACCGATCGCCATCACTTCACCGACTGACTTCATCTGTGTAGTCAGCCGGTCATTGGCTTGCGGGAATTTTTCAAACGCGAAGCGCGGTATCTTGGTGACCACATAATCGATGGTCGGCTCAAACGAGGCCGGCGTCGCACCGCCAGTGATGTCGTTCTGCAATTCGTCCAGCGTGAAACCGACCGCCAGCTTGGCCGCGATCTTGGCAATCGGGAAACCCGTTGCCTTGGATGCCAGTGCAGAGGAACGCGACACACGCGGGTTCATCTCAATCACCACCATGCGGCCGTCATCCGGATTAATGGAGAACTGTACATTGGAGCCGCCTGTTTCCACGCCGATTTCACGCAGCACGGCAATCGACGCATCGCGCAGAATCTGATACTCCTTGTCAGTCAGCGTCAACGCAGGAGCGACAGTAATCGAGTCACCGGTATGCACGCCCATCGGATCTAGGTTTTCAATCGAGCAGATGATGATGCAGTTATCATTGCGGTCGCGCACCACTTCCATCTCGTACTCTTTCCAGCCGAGCAACGATTCTTCGATCAGCAGTTCTTTGGTAGGAGATGCTTCCAGCCCGCCTTCACAGATGGTGACAAACTCTTCACGGTTATAAGCAATACCGCCGCCGCTGCCGCCCATGGTGAAAGACGGACGAATGACAGTCGGAAAACCCAATACCTGCTGCACCTGCAATGCCTCTTCCATGCTGTGCGCAATATAGGAGCGCGCAGACGCCAGCCCGATACGATTCATCGCCTGTTTGAATTTTTCGCGGTCTTCCGCCATATCGATCGCCTCACGCGAGGCGCCGATCATTTCTACATTGTATTTTTCAAGCACGCCGTGCTTAGCCAGATCGAGCGCGCAATTGAGTGCAGTCTGCCCGCCCATCGTCGGCAAAATCGCACAGGGGCGCTCTTTCGCAATGATTTTTTCGACGATCTGCCAGGTAATGGGTTCGATATAAGTCGCATCGGCCATATCAGGATCAGTCATGATGGTCGCCGGGTTCGAATTCACCAGCACAACGCGGTACCCCTCTTCACGCAACGCCTTGCAGGCTTGTGCACCTGAATAGTCAAATTCGCATGCCTGACCGATAACGATAGGGCCTGCGCCGATGATAAGTATGGATTTCAGATCAGTACGTTTTGGCATATTTTTTACGAAAAAGTAGAAAGATAAGGGTTACAGAGCGGCAGGTTTCGCGCCTCCATCTATCCTTCTTATTTTCTTGTCTCCATCATTGCAACAAATTTATCGAACAAGCCATCCACGTCGTGCGGACCGGGGCTCGCTTCCGGGTGACCCTGAAAGCAAAACGCAGGTTTATCAGTCAACTCAAATCCTTGCAGCGTACCATCGAAGAGCGAGATATGGGTTGCGCGCGCATTGGCGGGCAAGGTCGCCGCATCAACAGCAAAACCATGATTCTGACTGGTAATCATGACGTGACGCGTATCCAGATCCTGAACAGGATGATTCGCCCCTCGATGACCGAATTTCATCTTGACTGTTTTTGCGCCAACAGCCAACCCCAGAATCTGATGCCCAAGACAGATACCGAACAGCGGAATACCCGCCGCCAGCACGGCCTGTGTCGCCGCAATCGCATAGTCGCATGGCTCAGGATCCCCTGGACCATTCGATAAAAACACCCCGTCCGGGCGCATACCGAGCACCTCGGCCGCGGATGTTTTGGCAGGAACTACGGTAATTTTGCAGCCGCGGGAAGCGAGCATGCGCAAAATATTGCGTTTCACGCCGAAATCGTAAGCGACGACGTGACAGGCGTTTTGTTTGGCGTTCACAGCTTGCAAAGCAACGGTTTTATCCTGACCGTGCACCGACCCCAGATTCCACACACCGTCTGTCCATTCGTAGGATTGCTCGCAGCTTGCAACCTGCGCCAGATCCATACCGGCCAGACCTGCAAAACCGCGCGCCGCGTTGAGCGCGGCGATTTCATCCACACCGCTTGCAATACACCCGCTCTGCGCACCTTTTTCGCGCAAAATACGGGTCAGTTTGCGCGTATCAATGCCGGCAATGGCGACCACATCATTGGCCTTCAGATACTCAGGCAGCGACTGACTGCTGCGCCAGTTGCTGACCGTCAGCGACAAGTCCCGAATAACCAGACCACTGGCAAAGACCTGACGGGACTCGACATCCTCATCATTCACCCCGACGTTACCGATATGCGGACAGGTCAATGTGACGATTTGACGACAGTAAGAAGGATCGGTGAGTATTTCCTGATAGCCGGACATTGATGTATTGAACACCACTTCACCGACGCGACTGCCGGCAGCGCCGATGGACACACCGCGAAACACCGTCCCATCGGCCAGAACTAGAATTGCAGGATTCGTTTGCGTCACCAGACACCCCCAAAATAGACATAAAGAAGCGGGAGGAACTCTGAGTTCATCCCGCAAAAGATTGTAGAGTATTATAGCGGATTAGCGCATGCGCATCAAACAGAAGCTAAAAGCCATCTGATGGCCGTGCTGCTTTTGCCAACCGCGCCGTCAGCGGGCTTTATTTAAATACCGTCCCATTGCGTTACAATCATTGTAAAGTACACCGATAAAACCCCGGCAGGTATTTTTAAACGTATGGTAAACAGGATAAATGATTGAAATAATTGTATTAGCTGTCGCACTGAGCATGGATGCCTTTGCCGTATCCATCGGACTTGGCACCAGGAGCAATTCACCGAAGCTGGCGATCAAGGCAGGTTTATTCTTTGGTGTTTTTCAAGGCTTAATGCCCTTCATCGGCTATCTGGGCGGCCGAGGGCTAACAGGCTGGTTCGATGCCTACGCGCACTGGATTGCTTTCGGCTTGCTGCTGCTGATCGGCGCCAAAATGATTTACGAAGGCTGCCAGGAAGGGATAGAAGAAGACATCAGCGCGATCACCAACAAGACCATGCTCATTCTGTCACTCGCGACGAGCATCGATGCGATGGCGGCGGGGTTCAGCCTGACGCTGTTAAATGTAAACGCATTTGTGGCATGCCTCATCATAGGCGTGACGACTTTTCTATTCAGCTGGGCAGGTGTATTGATAGGCAAACGCAGCGGCAGCTGGCTGGAGAGCCGTGCCGAAATTTTTGGTGGCAGTGTGCTGATTTTGATTGGAATCAAAATCCTGATCGTTTAATACATCCCGCCGATAACCAGGGAGGCTCATAAGCAGCCCTGGTTATCAACAGGGAATGCCTAGTTTTTCAGACAGCTTTTCATAAATTCTTTGCGTTCATCACCTTTGAGCGACTTGCTCTTGGCATCTGCATTGCAGTTTTTCATCTTGTCCTGTTGCTTTACCGGCGCGTCAACGGCAGGTGCAGCTTCAGCAGCTTTCAGCGTGTAGTCCTTTTTCAGGCACTTGCTCATAAAGGCTTTACGCTCATCCCCTTTAAGTGCATCAGCCTTCGCTTCCGCGTTACAGCCTTTCATCTTTTCCTGCTGCGCGCCGGCAAAAGCCGGTGCGGATACCGTTACGAAAAACCCCAAACAAGCCAACGCGATCAATTTTTTCACAATTATCTCCTTGATTAGCAGGTTGAATCCCCTCGGATCGGGATGTCTCAGCCAGTACCGAAACGCTGCCATTATAGCCATTTCAGCTATCTGCACCAGCACTAGTTAGTACACGTTACAATGCACGCTGTCACACATTCACTGACCCGGGAAGTTAGCATGGAACTGAAGCTGAACAACAGGCAGAATCTGAAGGCCCGCGCCTCTTTGCTGGGGGACAGACTGGATCTGAAATCGTTCAAAATTGCCGATTGCCTGGCAACAACGCCGTTGACGCTGGAGGTGGAAGATAGCGGCGGTATCGCGATCTTGTTCCGCTACGGTGTCGTGGTGCTGTTCGGCATGCAGCCTGAAGCTGAAGCGCGCTTCATTGAAACACTAAAATCGCAGGTAACTAATCACTACCTGCAGCCTGAAACTGAGGAAATGGACATTCACAGCGGCCAAAGCAGCATCGGCGTGCAGAGCGGTGCCGTCTCACTGGACGATATCACGCTGGAAAAATTGCAGGTGATTGCCGATGCGCTGAGCAAAAATCTGGTGCTCACACTGTATGAAAAAAAAGTGGCCAGCGAGTTCGACAAGATCGAACCACTGGCGCAGGAACTGGCATTGCACGGCCGGGTCAGCGCCGGTTCAAAAAAGCTGCTCTCTAAAATCGGCCACATGCTGCTAATTCAGCACCGCATGGTCGGGCGCGCCGAGATCGGCGACAAACCTGAAACACTGTGGAATTTTCCGCAACTTGGCGGTTTATACGCCAGTTTAGAGGATGAGTTTGAATTACTTGAACGCCAGTCGGCGCTGAACCGCAAACTGGGGCTAATCTCTGAAACAGCCCAGACACTGGCCGATGTATGGGACAACAAGCAATTGCATAAACTCGAATGGTATGTCATCGGACTGATTCTGTTCGAAATTCTCATGAACCTGTACGAACGGCTCGGTAAATTAGCGGGCTGAGCGCACTTGATACGCACTCATTATGCTTCTTTCAGTAATGGGGCCAGTAATACCTCAAATTCTTCAACCGGCACAGGCTTGCTGAACAAATAACCCTGGAAATGTGTGCACCCGCGATCGAGCAGCAACTGCCACTGCGCGTCGGATGCAACAAATTTTGAAAAATGGCGGTTGATCACATTTTTGCGTTCAACCCCCAATAACTGCGTGGCAGTCAGGTTCACTTCGCTGACCATCCCGTCCCGCCCGGGCATCAAATAAGCGACGGGAGAAAACACATACAGTTCCAGGTAACGATCACGCGATAATTGTTGTTCAATCTGGGATAGCCGCAAAAACTCGTTTTGCATTTTGAGTTCGATCTGGTGCACCTGAAGCTCATGCAGCAATTCATCGACCGGCATAGCCGCTGTCAACGCTGCACGATTTGCACTTCAGCGACCTGTCGTAATCGATCAAATAGTTCGCGGTTTGAGTCGCTCACATCAGGCTTTCAGTGAAGACAAACTGCGGATTGATCGGGCAATATTAAACCGTCATCACTATAAGTCAATAGCCATTGTTATGCAGTACAACCCCTGAAACCAGAAAGATAAAACCTACGTTTCTTCCTCGTCTTTCGGCAACGGCGCCAGCAGGGCCGCAATGTCCGCCTCACCAAATTTTGTGAGTCCGGTACTGTCTTCGGACAAAATACCCGCCGCTAACTCAGCTTTTTTCTCCTGCAGCGCCAGAATTTTCTCTTCAATGCTGCCGGCCACCACCAGTTTGTAGACAAACACATTTTTGGTCTGCCCCAGACGGTGCGCGCGATCCGTCGCCTGGTTTTCCACTGCCGGATTCCACCACGGATCATAGTGGATCACCGTGTCCGCAGTGGTCAGGTTCAAGCCAACTCCGCCCGCTTTGAGGCTGATCAGGAAAATAGGCACTTCGCCATCCTGAAACTGCCGCACCACTTCTTCACGATTTTGCGTATCACCCGTCAGTTTCACATAGGTCAACTTTTCTTTAGTCAGCTCAGCCTCTATCAGTTCGAGCATGGAAGTGAATTGCGAAAATACCAGAATGCGCCGGCCTTCGCTGACCAGTTCGGGCAGCATTTCCATCAGCAAATCAAGCTTGGCGTGTTCCTTGACTTTTTTGGCACTGGTCAGTTTAAGCAGGCGCGGATCGCAACATACCTGACGCAATTTGAGCAGCGCGTCGAGTATGATGATATGGCTGCGTGCAAAGCCCTTTTCGGCGATTTCTTCACGCACACGCTGGTCCATCGCAATACGCACGGTCTCGTACAGATCACGCTGCGTCCCTTCGAGCACCACCGTGCGCACTATCATGGTTTTCGGTGGCAATTCCGTTGCCACATCTTCCTTGCGACGGCGCATGATAAAAGGCCTGACGCGCTGAGCCAGCAGATCGCGACGCACACGGTTGCCATGTTTTTCAATCGGCGTACGCCAGGTTTTAGTAAACCCGCGGGCATCGCCCAGCAACCCCGGTAACAGGAAATCGAACTGCGCCCACAATTCCCCCAGATGATTCTCAAGCGGCGTACCTGTCAGACACAAACGGTGCCGGGCATTCAGACGACGCACCACTTGAGCCGCCTGACTGGATACGTTCTTCACAGTTTGCGCTTCATCCAGTATCAGCAGATGATAGTTATGCTCCAGCAATGCAGCCTCATCGCGCCACAGCAAGGGATAGGTCGTGAGTATCACGTCATGTTCGGCGATCAGCGGAAAGTGTTCAGCGCGCTCTTTGCCGTGCAAGGACAGCATCTTAAGTTCAGGTGCAAAACGTTCAGCTTCCCGCTTCCAGTTAAAAATCAGAGAGGTAGGCAGGACCACCAGCGAAGGTCGATCCATGCGACCCGATTGTTTCTCCAGCAGCAAATGCGCCAGTGTCTGAGCCGTTTTACCCAGCCCCATATCATCAGCGAGGATGCCGGCCAGCCCCTGTTCACGCAGAAACTGCAGCCAGGCCAGACCTTCGAGCTGATACTGCCGCAATTGCAGCGCAAATCCTTCGGGCGGAGAAACAGCCTGAATCCCTGACGTGTTTTTGAGTTTTTCGGCCAGACTCGCGACCGCATCCACGCCCTTGAACTGCCAGCGATCCATGTTGGCTAACAGATCAATACGCGCCACATCAAAACGGGACAGGCGGATCTCGTCACTCGGCGCTTTTCCGTCAAACAGCTCAATCAGGGTACGCGCCAGCGGCTTGATGCGTTCGGCGGACACACGCACCGCACCGCCTTCAGGAAGATGCAATTCAATCTGCTCATCATCCTTCATTCTGTCCAGCAATATTGCATCGAGCCAGCGCGGATCGACCTTGAATAACTCATGCAGCAGCGGGGCTAACGCCAGACGCTGGCCGTTAACCACGATACCCATATTCAGACTGAACCAGCCGTCTTCCTTTTCATCGAATTCACCAACCCAGGCCTCCACCTCAAGCACATGGTGCCTGAACCCCTGAGGCATGACGATTTCCCATCCCGCCGCTTTCATTTGCGGAATGGCCACTTTCATGAACTTCGGCCATGCTTTTTCACTCTCAAGACCATACATGGTCTGATCCGGAATCGCCCCGGCCATCCCAAAGCGCGACATCTCCTCCAACCCGTAGTGGCTGAGCGACTTGATCAACCGCTGCTCGGCCTTAAGATCCCGTTTGACACGCACGGTTTCACCATTTTGCAGCGAAACAAATTCGCCCGGATGATCAGGCGACAAGACCGCCTCACCATAGCGGAATTCCACACAGGCCCAGTCCCGCACCTGCGTACCAAACCCGTAACCGCGAAAACGCCCCATATAAGCGGGCAATGAAGTTTCCAGCAGCAAAATGGGGGACAACTGCGCGTCGAGCGCACGCAAGCGGGATGTTGTCGGCGCAGGCAAATCGGGCACCATTTCCCGCAACATCTCTGACACCACAGGCACATCGATTTCCCGCAGCGGCGGCATGCTTAACAATTGAGCGATTTGCGGCGGTGACTGAGGCAGCTTCAGCAGCCCGATTTCACCCGCCTTGGTATCCAGATACCAGGTCGCTTCAGGCAATGGCAGAACAACGACGGCAGCTCCGCTACGAATAATTTTAGGCACCATGCGTCCGGACTCATCCGCACCCCAGTCGAGACGGGCTTCACGCAACGGACCCTGTTTAAGACGAACAGGTGCAGACAGCACATAACGATTTCCCGCAATGCGTTCCATGCAAAAAAATCGCTGGCTGTCTAACAGACTGCTCAGAATCTCATGTCCTTGTTTGCCCAATAGAATATTGCCGTCAAATTTCTCACGCTGCCGCCAGAGCAATCGCAGAATAGGTAAATCCTCATCGGTCACGAACAGCGGTGGCTTGACCAGGGCGCGTTCTATATTGTTCCATTCCTCCAGATTGCCGAGCGGCTTCCCGTCGATGGACAGGCGCGCCTTGTAAGTCCCGATAAAATAACCGTCCGAATTCAGCGATTTGAGCAGTACGTAACACAAATGATCCGTGCGCGGCGCGGGTTTGGGCTTCTTTTTAGCCGACACCGCCTGTGCCTTACGGAATGCTTCAGCCCATTCGAGCAAGGCCGGATTGACAACCGGCGTTCTGGGCAAGGACAACGCTGAGAGCAATACGGCGGCCGTGTGTTTGCATTTATATCCGACAGGACAACTGCACACGGGCTTCATGCCCGGCGCATCCGTCGCATCATCCCCGAAGAAAATCTGTACAACATAAGGCAGTTTTGCCGTGCCTTTTACCCGCGCTGTAATCTTGTCAGCTTGCACGGTTAATTGTGTGATTGAATTGAGGTAAGCCTTGGCCTTTTGCAATTCGTGCATGCTGTACCAGCGAGTGACGTCGGCGAGGGTATAGGTGTTGGCAAGTGACATGGCGTAATAGTTGGGTTTTAAACCGTACGGAAAAACAGTTGGTGATTATAACGCCCCCCATGACACGAGGGAGCATTAAGAAAGATATTACTGAGCAAACGGGAGATAAAAACGAAGGGACAGGATCAACCTGTCACAGTCCGACTGCAAAAACGCATCACAGCGACTCAGCTAAGTATTGATAGCGCGGCCAGTCTCTGCCTGATTTCGGAAAATAACGGTCTGGCGGCAACATCAGTCTGATGGCAGCGACGCTGCACTTCCCACAGCACATCCAATGCGGCCTGCGCGTTCGCCGACGCGTGACAGCGATCCAGCAATTCCTCCAGAAAGCAGCCAAACGCACGCACCTCAATGCGCTCAAGCGCGTGTGCCTGATGTACATCTGAAATAAAACTTGCCGCACCAAAATCGCCCAGCAAACACTCCCCCCGCCCGTCCCACAGCATATTGTGCGCATACAGATCGCCGTGCATGATACCCAATGCGTGCAAATGCTCCGCCGCCATCGCGATTTTCAGCGCCATGGACACAGCCATCTCAAGCGTAAACCGGGTTTCAGGCGGATAAATATCGCGTGTACAGGATGCCAGACTGGGCGGGCCGGCAAGATTTTTAAAACGCGCATCCACCAGCGGCATCACTAATCCCTTGGTGCCGTCTGGATGTCCGCTGAGCTTGCCCGTTGCACCGATTAAATTCGGGTGCGTGCCTGCAGCAAGACAAACCGCCTTCTCGCTCGCCGGCAACCCGTCGCTGGTCACCAGGCCCTTGAACAGTTTGACGGCAATCTGCGTAATACCTTCAGGTGAATCCTGCCAGACGGCCTTGTGAATAATGCCGGACGCCCCCTCACCCAGCTTGTGCTGCACATCAAGTTCATGCCAATTAACAGGGGCGATATCCTGTTTCGCTAACGCCGCCAACTCCCGCACATCCGAAAATGGATTGCCGGCTAAGGCCAGCCACGCAAGACGCGGCAAAGACAGCAACCAGTCAGGCAATGCCACGAAGCGATTCGCCGAGATGCGCAGCAATTCCAGATTGCGGCATGCGACCATTTCTTCCGGCAAGTGTTGCAATTGATTGCCTGCCAGCATCAGCTTTTGCAAACGGGTACATTGCCCCAACCCTGCAGGCAATTGAGCCAACTGGTTATCGGTGAGTATCAGCCAGCGTAAACCATCGGTCAGCGATGCGCCCGACATGCGCTGAATTTGATTGGCCTTGAATCCGACCATTTCCAGATTCCGGCATTGCCCCAGCACGTCGGGCACGTCGGTAAACTGATTGTCCGAGCAAAAAATCACCCGCAGTTTTTTCAGCCGCGGCAGATCATCCGGCAAGGCAGACAAGGCATTGCCGGATAAATTGAGAATTTCCAGGGTATCGGCCAGATCGTATATCTCGTCGGGAAACTGCGAAAGACCGCATGACAGATCCAGCCTTGTTGAACCGGCCAGTTTGCCGCTGCGTAATAATTCAAGTGTTTTCATCTGTTTACAATTGAGTAATGCTGACCGTCTGTCGAGTCATGGATGATCAGATCAATCCCATCATCACCAGCGCAATGAACGCGGCGAACAGTGCAAAGTGACTGATCCCCTCGATTGCGTTGGTCTCGCCGTCATGCAAGTTGTTCATCACGGTGACAAAAGTAAGCAGCAACAATCCGCCCTGCAACGGCGTGAGCGCCATCACGATGCGCTCGCCACTAAACAAGGCAATGGCTTCAATCACCGGCAAAGTCAGCAGCACCGTCGCCAAGGATGCACCCAGCGCAATGTTCACCGTCGTCTGCATCCGATCCTGCCGCGCCGCTTTGAGTGCGGTGAGAATTTCAGGGCTGGCGGAAATCAGCGCGACCAGCACAGCAGGAATCGCTTTGGGCAAACTGCTGCCAGCCAATCCTGCATCGAGCAATACTGAAAACACTTCGGACAACACACCAACCAGTACAACCGCACCCACCATCACTGAAATATGCAACGCATTCGGACTGTTTATTTCATCCTGCGCCTCTTCTGCGATGTCCACATCGAACTCGAAAAACTTGCGATGCTCGACCGTCTGCAGACGCAAAAAAGCCAGATACATGATCGACATGATGCCAATTGAAAACGCGGAGTAAGTTTGCCACTGTGCCTGTGGAACAAAATCAGGGATATACATGCCAATACCGAGCGCGACAAGCAACATCGCAATGAAGGAGTTGGCTGAATCCAGATTGTATTTTGAACTACCATGTTTTAAACCACCAACGATAGCTGCAAGCCCCAGGATACCGTTGATATCAAACATGACAGCAGCGAACACGGTGTCACGCGCCAGTGTAGGATTGGGTGCGCCTTGCAACATGACCACCAGTATCACTACTTCCACTGACACAGCGGCAAGGGTCAGGATCAAGGTTCCGTAAGGCTCCCCGAAACGGATTGCCAGCACTTCGGCATGGTGAGCAATGCGAAAGGCAACGCCGATGATCACCCCAAGTATCATTAACACCAAAGCCCAGAGCAGCATGCCGCCTTGCTCTGCCGCACGATGCTCCAGCACCTGGCCTAGCGCAAACCCTGCCAAAGCGAGTGCGATGAGATATTCAGATTTTAAATGTTTCATGGTCTATGTGATTGAAGGCATATAAATACTAAGGAAATGATGCCAAAAACACCTTGTTAGTCTGTCGGACAACACACGGTCTTACGTATGTTTACAACAATTACGACATCGAACAGGCAGTTAGCGGGACAATCCGTCCAGCCATTTTGCATATAAACGCGCGGCGTGCTGGTGCAAAAACGGCAAGTTCGTTTGCGACAGCATCGCTTCTGCTGACTGCACACCAGGGCTTGCGCGGCTAGCCGCAATCTCGTCAGCACCGGCGACACACCAGCTCGCCATCATCTCATCGGTCATTTCGATATGACATTGCAAGGCCAGATGCGGACCGATGGCGTAGCCCTGATTGACGCAATATCGACTGGATAACAGATGAACCGCACTGGGTGGCAGTGTAAATGTTTCGCCATGCCAGTGGAAAGCGTCAAATACGCTGACATTGCCGAACCATGCTTGTGCGACCTCATGATCAGCCACCTGCACCTGGCCCCAACCGATCTCTTTAACCGGATTTTTCGACACGACACCGCCCAGCGCCCTGGACATCAGTTGCGCCCCCAGGCAGTGACCCAGTACAGGAATTCCTGACGCCACGGCATCCCTGATCAACGCCATTTCCTGCTTAATCCACGGCAGATCATCGTTGACGCTCATCGGGCCGCCCATAAACACCAGCCCTGAATATGCCGATGAAGAATGCGGCACCGCTTCGCCTGCATCTACCGCAATCAACTGCCACGGAATATTGCGAGAATCGAGAAATTCGCCCAGATATCCCGGACCTTCAAAAGCGATGTGACGAAAGATGGCGACAGGCAGCATAGTTGATTGCGGATTAATGAGTAGGTGTGCGAATTGCGGATTTCATTTCGCAATCCGCAATTTACATACCTGCTTCTTTGGTCTTATCGCGCTCGATCAGCGCATAGGCTGAATGGTTATGTATCGACTCAAAATTTTCAGACTCGACGATATAAGCATCAACCCGTTCGTCCGCATTGAGTACAGCCGCCACATCGCGCACCATGTCTTCAACAAACTTCGGATTGTCGTAGGCGCGTTCCGTCACATATTTTTCATCCGGTCGTTTGAGCAAGCCATACAATTCACAGGATGCCTGTTCCTCGGCAATCCGCACCACATCCTCAATCCAGACAAAACTATTAGTACGCAGCGTGATCGTCACATGAGAACGCTGGTTGTGCGCACCGCGCTCGGAAATCTTCTTCGAGCACGGACACAGACTGGTGACAGGAACCAGCACGCGCATCGTCACACTGGCTTTTCCCTCTTTCATTTCGCCAATCAAGGTGACATCGTAATCGAGCAGACTTTGCACGCCGGAGATCGGGGCGGTTTTGTTGACAAAATAGGGGAAGCTCATCTCGATATAGCCGGATTCAGCTTCCAGCAAAACCACCATTTCGCGCAGAATCTGCTCATACGACTCAACGGAAATTTCACGTTCGTGCCGGTTGAGAATTTCGACAAAGCGCGACATGTGTGTACCTTTGAAATTGTGAGGTAAATGCACGTACATGTTAAAAGTCGCGATGGTATGTTGCACACCGACACTCTTGTCCTGAACTTTGACCGGATGACGGATGCCTTTGATGCCGACGCGATTGATCGCGATATGGCGTAAATCCGTCGAGCTTTGCACGTCAGCAATAGGTGCTGTGTTCTTCATGAAAATTCCTATCTGAATTCAAGTGATTTTGATTATAACAAATCCCGACAAATTCACTTGGTTAAATTATCTATCGACGCGATCATACCCGCCGCATCCAGACCGCAATCAGCCAGCATTTTCGCAGGGTCACCCTGTTCAATAAAACTGTCCGGCAACCCGAGGTTCAGCAACGGCATAACGATACCCAGCGTCGCCAGGCATTCGGCGACCGCACTGCCCGCCCCGCCCTGCACGGTATTTTCTTCGACCGTGACCAGATAGTCATGACTGGCCGCCATACGCTGCACCAAGTCCACATCCAGCGGTTTGACAAAACGCATGTTCACGACCGTCGCGTCCACCTGCTGCCCTGCGGCCAGCGCCGGCGCCAGCATCGAACCAAACGCCAGTATCGCGACCCGACAGCCTTCTCGCCGCACTTCGCCACGGCCAACCGGCAAGGCCGCCATTTGATCTGCAACCGCCACACCCGGCCCCACACCCCGGGGATAACGCACCGCACTCGGCCCCTCGAGCATAAAGGCGGTATAAAGCATCTGACGGCATTCATTTTCATCGGCTGGCGCCATCACCGTCATATTCGGAATACAGCGTAAAAACGACAGATCGAAACTGCCGGCATGGGTCGCACCATCCGCGCCCACCAGACCACCGCGATCAATTGCCAGCACGACAGGCAGCTTCTGAATCGCGATATCGTGTATCAACTGATCATAAGCGCGCTGCAGGAAAGTTGAATAAATCGCCACCACCGGCTTATAGCCATCGCAAGCCAGGCCGGCTGCGAAAGTCAAGGCGTGCTGCTCGGCAATCCCCACATCAAAATAGCGGGCCGGAAATTTTTCCGCGAATGCCTGCATGCCGGAACCTTCGCACATCGCAGGTGTAATACCGACCACCCGTGCATCCTGCTGCGCCATGTCACACAACCAATTCCCGAACACCTGAGTGTAAGCAGGCTTTCCGGCCTCTTTCGGGATGATGCCGTTATTCCGGTCGAATTTACTCACCCCGTGATACAGCAGGCAATCCTCTTCGGCCAGCGCATACCCCTTACCTTTTTGCGTGACCACATGCAGAAACTGCGGCCCTTCCAGCTGACGAATATTGCTCAGGGTATCCATCAAAGCGGGCAGATCATGACCATCAATGGGCCCGATGTAGTTAAAGCCAAACTCTTCAAACATCGTGCCTGGCACAACCATCCCTTTGACATGCTCTTCAGCACGCTTGGCAAATTCAAGCACGGGCGGCATGCCCTTGAGCACCTTTTCACCGCCACGGCGCACCGCAGCATAGAATCGACCCGACATCAGCTTAGCCAGATAATTGTTCAGCGCACCAACCGGGCGCGAAATCGACATATCGTTATCGTTGAGAATTACCAGCAGGTTGGCATTCATCGCACCCGCATTGTTGAGCGCCTCAAAAGCCATCCCGCCCGTCATGGCACCATCCCCGATGATCGCGACCGCACGACGCTCAGATCCGGACAACTGCGCGGCGACCGCCATACCCAGGGCAGCCGAGATTGAGGTGCTGGAATGCCCGGTCCCGAAGGTATCATACGGACTTTCCTCACGCTTCGGAAAGCCTGCAATGCCGCCTGCCATGCGCAACGTGCTCATCGCATTGCGACGCCCGGTCAGTATTTTGTGTGCATAGGTCTGGTGCCCGACATCCCAGACCAGTTTATCGTCGGGCGTATTGTAGACAGCGTGTAACGCAATGGTCAGCTCAATCGTACCGAGATTGGATGACAAATGGCCGCCGGTTTTACTGACCGACTCGACCAGAAATTCACGCAATTCACGCGCCAGTTGCGGCAATTTATCCCGTGACAGCTTGCGTAAATCGTCCGGTGAGTTGATGGTATCGAGTAAGGAATACATCAGAATTCTCTCAACACGATAAAATCGGCAAGTTCACGCAGGCGCTGAGCACCGGAGCCAAATTCCGCCAGACTTGCCAGGGCTTCCGTATGCAGACTCCGTGCCATGTCGCGCGCAGCAGCCACGCCCAGCAACGTGACATAGGTCGGCTTGCCGTGATCGGCATCCTTGCCTGCTGTCTTGCCCAGCGTTGCGGTATCCGCTTCAGAATCGAGCACATCATCCACCACCTGAAATGCCAGACCGACGCACTTACCGAAATGATCCAGTTTCACAAGTTCGGCATCAGCAACACGCCCGCACTGCGCACCGAGCAGAACTGCGGCGCGAATCAACGCCCCGGTCTTATGGATATGCATGTTTTCCAGTTCCGGCAAACTTAATGACAGACCGACACTGGCAAGATCAATCGCCTGGCCGCCCGCCATCCCGCGCGAGCCGGATGCGATCGCCAGCAGCTTGATCATGTCCAGTTGCGAGCTGGCATCATCGCTTAAGCGATGCTCAGAGAGCAACTGAAAAGCCAGCGACTGCAAGGCATCGCCCACCAGCAATGCGGTCGCTTCATCGTACTCCACATGACAGGTAGGCTTACCCCGGCGCAACACATCGTCATCCATACAGGGCATATCATCATGCACCAGAGAATACGCGTGTATCAGCTCAACGGCAGAGGCGGCGATATTCACACGCGATTCATCAGCGCCGACCAGCTCACCGGCTGCAAAAGCCAGCAGGGGGCGCACGCGTTTACCGCCATCCAGTACCGCATAGCGCATGGCCTGGTGCAGGCGATCCGGGGCAATGTGCGGCTGCGGCAACAGACCTCGCAGCACGTCTTCAAATCTGGACTGGTGAGCAAGCGCCCAAGTTGTAAATGTATTGCTCATGATAAAACCTCTCCGGACGGCAGCTCTTTCAATACCCCTTCTTCAAGCACCCGTACCTGCTGTTGCGCATCATCCAGACGACTTCGACAAAAGCTCAGCAACTCCGCCCCCCGTTTATAAGCCGCCAATGAATCTTCCAGCGACAGGCGACCCGCCTCCATGTCTGCGACGATTTGTTCAAGTTCGGCCATCGCCGACTCATAACCTGGGGCTTTTTGCGATTTTCCGGTCATTTCAGTCTTCTGAGTAGGAAAGTCTTCCATTTTACCCAACGCACACAGTCTGAGCCAATTTTTGTTGCCCTCCCCTCTGATTTAGAGGAAAATCGCATCCTTCCCCCATACCAAACTTTATTTGCAAGGATGATGCAGGTTTGTCCAAGATCGTTACAATAACTCAACCTGACCCGGTTCAGGTTCAACCGCCGCTAGGCTGGTACTTCGATCCAGATATTTTGGCTCTGGAACAACGCGTATTGTTCGAAGAAGGCCCGAAATATGTCGGCCATGAATTGATGGTTCCCAGTCTGGGCGATTATTCCGTGCTGCGTGATGAATCGCAAATGCTGGTTCGCAACCCGAACGGCGTAGAACTCTTATCCAATATTTGTCGGCATCGTCAGGCGACCATGCTCAAGGGACGCGGCAATGCACAGCACATTATCTGTCCTTTGCATCGCTGGACCTATAAAACGGACGGTGAATTGCTGGGCGCGCCCCATTTTCCTGAAAATCCCTGCCTGCATCTGAATAAGTCACCGATACAAAACTGGAATGGCATGCTGTTCTCCGGCACAAGAGACATTGCGAAGGATCTGGCGAAAGTCGGTGTGATGCAGGATCTTGATTTTTCAGGGTACATGCTCGATCGCGTGCAGGTAGATGAATACGCCTTCAACTGGAAAACCTTTATCGAAGTCTATCTGGAAGACTATCACGTTGTACCATTCCATCCGGGACTGGGTAATTTCGTCGATTGTGACGACCTGAAATGGGAGTTCGGCGAACAGTACAGCGTACAAACAGTCGGCATCAAAAATGCACTCAAACGGGTTGGCAGTGACGCGTATGGCGACTGGCAGGAACAGGTACTTCGCTATCACGGGGGACAACTGCCCAAATACGGCGCAATCTGGCTGACGTATTACCCTAACATCATGGTCGAATGGTATCCGGGCACACTGGTCATCAGCACGCTGGTGCCACGCGGCGCAGAAGCATGCACCAATATTGTCGAATTCTATTATCTGGAAGACATTGTGCTGTTTGAACGTGAATATGTCGAAGCTGAACAACGTGCTTATAATGAAACCGCCGTCGAAGACGATATCATCTGTGAACGTATGAACCAGGGACGACGTTCGCTGTATGAGCGCGGTGTAGAAGAACACGGCCCTTATCAGTCGCCCACCGAAGACGGCATGCTGCACTTTCACGAATATTTGCGCCGAAATCTTGCGCCTCACCTGTAAACGCGAAGGCGCAAACAAAAACAGCCTGCTAATGACGCCGCTGGAATGCCACTGAAGTTTTGCTGCAGCGGGTGACCAGCCGCCCCTTCGCGTGACACCTGTTTTTTCTATCCACTTCTACGGAGTTACTGGGCATGGGTTCTTTGTGGATGCTGGCAGCAGGTTTTTTGTTCGCCTGCATGGGTGTATTCGTCAAAATAGGTGCGGCATATTTTTCGCACATCGAACTGGTTTTCTACCGCTCATTTATCGGCCTGCTGATCATTTACGCCATCATGCGACTTCAAGGTGTCAGCATCAGCACGAAACACTGGCGCAATCATCTTTGGCGCGGACTCTCCGGCACCATCGCCATGCTGCTATTTTTCTACTGCATCACTAAACTGACGCTGGCAACCGCGATTACACTGAACTACACCGCCCCGATGTTCCTCACCGTGCTCACCATTGCGGTATTCAAGGAAAAAATTCACCTGCCACTTACCCTCGCGATCTGCCTTGGCTTTGTCGGTGTGGTGTTGTTGCTTCAGCCGACGCTACAGCATGACCAGTTGTTCACAGGCGTGCTTGGGCTCATTTCCGGCCTGCTTGCCGGTGTCGCATTCATGAACATCAAACTGCTCGGCAAATATGGCGAACCGGACACGCGCACCGTGCTGTACTTTAGCCTGACAGCCTCTGTCATGAGCGGCGCGTGGATGCTGTTCGACAGCATCCACGCAATCACACTGCACGGGTTCACTATACTGCTGGGCCTTGCCACAACCGCCACGCTGGCACAAATCGCGATGACCCGCGCCTACCGCACAGGCCGCACGCTGGTGGCAGGCAGCCTGGCCTACAGCACCATCGTATTCGCCAGCATTTTTGGCCTGTTGCTGTGGAATGAAGCGCTATCACCGGTAAGTTGGGTCGGCATCGCATTCATCATGGCCAGCGGTGTGCTAAGCTTACACCTGTCACCCAAGCACCCGTCGTCCAAATAATAAAGGCCAACTCATGATTACCATCGAACAATCCGACAACCTCGTCAACGCAGCCGTGATCGGCGAATTTACAATCGCTGATTTCAAAGCATTCGAGGAACAATCTTTATACAAACTGCAATCACCCGGCACACTCAACTTGCTGTTCGATCTGCGCGCCATGCTGGACTACACCGTCGATGTTGCATGGGAAGAAATCAAATTTTTCAGCCGCGAACACCAGCATGACTTCAGTAAAATAGCGGTCGTCACAGACGATCAATGGCTCACCTGGAACGCGTGGCTGTCACGTTTGTTCGTGGATGCTGAGGTTTGCGTGTTCACCAGTTACGATGAAGCAATCGCATGGGTACAAGGGTAAGCCCTACCAGCTACCCAGCTGACTGCTGAGCGTGATAAACAGAGTAACTAGCGTGAAAACAGCCAATCCGATAAACCGGATTTTTCTGTCGAATGCCAGCTCCCGGCTTGTCCGCTCAGCCTCTTTCAACTCACGTTCACGCTGACGCAACTGACTGGCCTCATTGCGCTGATTCTCAACACGCTGCTCGTTGAGATAAACACGGTAAGTACTGCCAAGCATGTCGACTTTCTCGGTTTCAGTGAAATAACAGTCAGTAAAAAATTTCATATGCGGCACCTATTAAGATAAAACCTGACTGCAGGCAACAGAAAAGTCCGTTGTCAAATCCAATACAGTTAACCTAAAAAATGCTGCGCATCCGCACGGAGCATCGTGTATCAGAAACCGGGCACGCAGTCACAATCCGCACAGGATATGAGAAACATATTTCAAGCGCATGTAGATTAATTGAACAATTTATTTCACACGACACGCGAAAAAAAGCCGTTGATTTCTCAACGGCTTTTTAATGTTGGCGGAGTGGACGAGACTCGAACTCGCGACCCCCGGCGTGACAGGCCGGTATTCTAACCAACTGAACTACCACTCCAAAACTACTGCTTACTACTCGTTACTCACAAACAGCTTTTATCTGCCTGTCAGATTTGGTGGGTGCTGACGGGTTCGAACCGCCGACAATCGCCTTGTAAGGGCGGTGCTCTACCAGCTGAGCTAAGCACCCGTATTCTGTATATGTTAAGGAGTCTGAGGTGCAGCTTCAGGCAACTTTAACTTGATCTTTGCATCTTTTTTTGCGTCAGCAATATAAGCCTGAAACATTTCTTCGCCTGTCATTTGGCGCAACTGCTGAGTGTAACGTTCACTCTTTGCCGCATCAGGTTTCACCGCATCTTTCACTGCATCGACCCGAACTATCATAAATCCACCTTGAGGCGCTTCTGCACCCACATACTGTGGCAATTTAGAACTGTCAGCTTGAAACAGTTGGCGCACCATTGAAGCATTCAGGGCACCATGCTGAGCATGAGTAATCGTCTCTGCACTCGACCAATTCAGATCAGCTTTACTACCCTGCTGCAATTGACCGAGCAGCATTGTACCCTGTTTTTCAGCCATGTCTAGCGCTTTTTTATTAATTATTTTTTGCTTGATCAAATCGGCCACTTCACTGAGCGCGCGAACAGCGGCCGGCTTGTGCTCCAGCATGCGTGCGGCAACCAGTGTGCCGGGGGCCACCTCAACTGCTGGCGTATTGCGATGCTTGCCTGTCACATCATCGCTGAACACGGCCTGCAGCATCTTGGGCGTCCAGTTGTCACCGGCTACCTGGCCTTTTGCAATCCACCCGCTTTGCTCCACCTTGGCACCGATCAGCGCTGCCGCAGGCGCCAGCGTATCGCTTTGCTCATAGACGGTATTACTGAACTTATCAGCGAGCTCAGCGAATGAGTCCGCCGCCTTCTGCTGACCTAGCCTGGCTATAATCGCCGCACTCACTTCATCATACGGCGTCGCGTTTGATGCCTTGATCGCCGTCAGTTTGATGATGTGATATCCGAAATCCGACTTGACCAGCCCGCTGATTTCACCCACTTTGAGTGAAAATACAGCATCATCAAAAGGCTTGACCATCATGCCGCGACCAAACAATCCCAGATCGCCACCATTCACAGCCGATCCCGGATCCTGAGAGTTTTGCCGGGCCAACTCTGCAAACTTCGCCGGATCCTTATTGACCTGCGCCAGCAACAGCTCAGCCTTTGCCTTAACGGCATCCTGCTCAGCCTGAGATGCGGTCCCTGCGACAGTCAGCAAAATATGCGATGCCTGACGCTGCTCCGGACTTGAAAATTCGGCCTGATGCTCGTCATAATATTTCCGCGCATCCTCCGGCTTAACATCGGATCGCGCCATTAAATCCTTGCTGGATAAACGAACATACTCAACCTTAATCTGCTCAGGAACCTGAAATTCTTTTTGATTCAGATCAAAATAAGCTTTGATTTCAGCATCATCTGCTTTTACCTGAGAAACAAATGACTGCAATGGGATTTGCGCCACACTGATAATGCGTTCCTGCTCATTAATGGCAATGATATTTGCAGTAGCGCTTTGAGATGCGTAGCCATTTTGCGTATATGCATCGCGCAACTGTTGCCCCGTCAACTCGTCCTTAATACGCGCCTCAAACATCATTGGCGTCATATTCTGACTGGACAATGCACTGGTATAACGCGCCTTGTCGAATTTCCCGTCCGCCTTGAATGCATCGATACTGCCGATAACCTGCGCAATCTGCGCATCAGTCACCGTCAAACCAGAGGCCTTGGCACGCTCGATCAGCAAACGTTGCGCAACAAGATTATCCAGAATCGCGCGCTTCATTTCAGGCTGATCAAACATCGCAGGATCAAAATTAGCCCCCAGCACCTGACGCATCTTGTCCTGTTGCTGACGCATGGCCGTATCAAATTCCTGTTTGGTAATTTTTTCCCCGTTTACCGTGGCAGGCGCATCCGTGTCGCCTGCATGACGATACGAATCCACACCAAAGAATGCAAATGGCAAAATAATCAGCAGCAGGACTATTTGTACCAGTCTTCTTTTTTCATGAACAAAATCAAACATAGCAACCTCAGATGAAATTTATAAACGACAGATATGAAAAAAGGCGAACTTTCGTTCGCCTTAATTTGGCGGAGTGGACGAGACTCGAACTCGCGACCCCCGGCGTGACAGGCCGGTATTCTAACCAACTGAACTACCACTCCAAAACTTGTACTACTTGTCACTTGCTACATTTATTTGGTGGGTGCTGACGGGTTCGAACCGCCGACAATCGCCTTGTAAGGGCGGTGCTCTACCAGCTGAGCTAAGCACCCTGCAAAGACGATTAGTTTACAGCAACCTTCAAATCATTACCAGCACGAAATTCAGAATTTTTCGTATATGGGACATAAATATCTCACAGATTCGTCAATGAAGGCACGCAGGCATAGCGTTTGAACATGGATTTAACCTCGTCGCCATGCTTTATCGCCTTCATGATTGCATCGCGACCTCCGATGCGGCCTTATCAACAGCAATAAACTAGCCCAGACGAAAACGGGCCTGGCTTGCAAAAGCCAGGCCCGTGTTAAAAACACGTTAACTATCGACGCAAAATCAGTGCTTGGTCGTAACAACAGTCTCGAGCGATTTTACCTCAGCCGCCAGCTCAGCAACGACCGCATCCTCACGAGGCACTGGTTTGCGCTCAAGCGCCATTTCAAGCACTTGCTCTATCCACTTAACAGGATGAATATCCAGCCTGTTTTTGACATTATCTGAAATTTCCGCCAGATCCTTCACATTCTCTTCAGGGATCAACACGATTTTGATGCCGCCGCGCTGTGCTGCGATCAGCTTCTCTTTCAATCCGCCAATCGGCAATACTTCGCCACGCAATGTGATTTCACCTGTCATCGCCACGTCCGCGCGAACAGGAATCCCGGTCAGCGCTGAAACGATTGCCGTGCACATCCCGACACCTGCACTAGGCCCGTCTTTCGGAATCGCGCCTTCCGGCAAGTGGATATGCAAATCCGTCTTCTGATAAAAATCATCCTCAATGCCCAGTCGCTTGGTACGACTGCGAACGACACTCAGGGCGGCCTGTATCGATTCCTGCATCACTTCACCCAATTTGCCGGTGGTCGTTGTTTTACCTTTACCCGGCAAGACCACCGTTTCAATGGTCAGCAACTCACCACCTACCTCAGTCCATGCAAGACCGGTTACCTGGCCTACCTGATTGTGCTTTTCAGCCACCCCGTAGGAGTAGCGACGCACCCCCAGATACTTATCCAGATTGCGAGAATTGACCGTCACTTTCGTATCACGGTTTTTTAGCAGCAGCGACTTAACTACTTTTCGGCAAATCTTTGATATTTCACGCTCCAGTCCGCGCACACCCGCTTCCCTGACGTAGTAACGCACAATGTCGCGCAATGCGGTCTCGGCAATACTGATTTCTTCAGACTTAAGCCCGTTGTTCTTAATCGCCTTGGGGACAAGGTACTTGGTGGCGATATTGATCTTCTCGTCTTCCATATAGCTGGACACATGAATGATCTCCATGCGATCTAGCAAGGCATCCGGAATATTCAGCGTATTGGCGGTGGCTACAAACATCACATCCGACAAGTCGTACTCGACTTCAACATAGTGATCAACAAAAGTTGAATTCTGTTCAGGATCAAGTACTTCGAGCAATGCAGCGGAGGGATCACCGCGCATATCCTGCCCCATTTTATCCACTTCATCGAGCAGGAATAGCGGATTTTTCACCGCGACCTTGCTCATATTCTGCAGAATTTTTCCGGGCATAGAACCGATATAGGTGCGACGGTGACCGCGAATTTCAGACTCATCCCGCACGCCGCCCAAAGACATGCGCACGAACTTACGATTGGTCGCACGCGCAATCGACTGACCCAGTGAAGTTTTACCCACACCCGGGGGACCTACCAGACACAAAATAGGCGCTTTGAGTTTATCGACACGTTGCTGCACGGCCAGATATTCCAGAATGCGCTCTTTAACCTTATCAAGACCATAATGATCTTCTTCAAGAACCACTTCTGCCTGCTTAAGATCCGCACTGATTTTGGTTTTTTTCTTCCACGGCAAACCGATCAGCACGTCAATGTAATTGCGCACGACTGTCGCTTCTGCCGACATCGGCGACATCAGACGCAATTTCTTGAGCTCAGCCTCAGCCTTGGTTCTCGCCTCTTTCGGCATACCGGAGAGCTTGATTTTTTTATCAAGGCCGTCAAAATCCGCACCGTCTTCGTCTTCGCCCAGCTCTTTCTGAATGGCCTTAACCTGTTCATTCAGATAATACTCGCGCTGACTTTTTTCCATCTGACGCTTAACACGTCCGCGGATGCGTTTCTCGACCTGGAGTATATCGATTTCACCTTCGAGCAAGCCGAGCAAATGCTCAAGCCTTGTCTGAACGACTGAAATTTCCAGCACTTCCTGCTTTTGCTCCAGCTTCAGAGGCAGGTGAGCCGCAATAATGTCGGCCAGACGCCCGGCATCGTCGATACCTGCCAGCGATGACAGTATTTCAGGTGGAATTTTCTTGTTCAGTTTGACGAACTGCTCGAACTGAGCAATCAGCGCACGGCGCATCGCTTCAGTTTCACTGTCATCACGCTCATCGGACAGAATAATTTCGATTTCTGCGACAAAATGGCTGTCAATGTCTTCCACGCGCAACACATTAACGCGCTGCGTGCCTTCAACCAGCACTTTTACCGTGCCGTCAGGCAGTTTAAGCATTTGCAGTACATTTGCCATACTGCCGATACTAAACAGGTCATCCGTACCGGGATCATCCTTGGAGGCTGTTTTTTGAGCCACCAGCACAATGGATTTACCCGCCTCCATCGCCAGCTCGAGGGCTTTGATCGACTTGGCCCGTCCGACAAACAGCGGAATGACCATATGCGGAAATACAACCACATCTCGCAAAGGCAAGAGTGGATACAGTTCAATTGGGGTATCTTGTTCAGACATGGCAATAACCTATTCTTTATCAGTATTGCTAAATGGGGATGGCTTGTACGAATTCAATCCCTTTGGGGACAAGATAAATTTAAATCCCGGAAAATCGGTTTTAAAAACGATTTTCCGGGTATTTCAGAAACACGACAGATCAGGCCGCTATAGGTGTATCAGCGTAAACAATGATGGGTTTGATTTCACCGGCAACCCCGGAATTATCCAGCACAACCTTGCTGACATTATCCATCGAAGGCAAATCAAACATCACGTCCAGCAGCGACTGCTCCAGAATTGATCGCAATCCACGCGCACCGGTTTTGCGCGCAAGTGCTTTTTTAGCAATCGCAAGCAAGGCGTCTTCCCGAAACTCAAGCTCGACCCCTTCCATTTCAAACAGTTTTTTGTACTGCTTGGTCAACGCATTCTTGGGCTGAGTCAGGATCTGCTTCATGGCCGCCTCATCCAGCTCTTCGAGCGTCGCGATCACCGGCAAACGCCCGACGAATTCCGGGATAAGACCGAATTTAACCAGGTCTTCCGGCTCAACATCCCTTAAAGTCTCGCCCGTTTTACGCTCATCCACCGAACGGATGGTGGCACCAAAACCGATGCTGGCCTTGGAAGAGCGGTTGCGTATGACTTTTTCGAGCCCATCAAATGCCCCGCCACAGATGAACAGAATATTGGTCGTATCAACTTGCAAAAACTCCGTGTTCGGATGCTTGCGCCCGCCTTGCGGTGGAATCGATGCTTTAGTGCCTTCGATCAGCTTCAACAACGCCTGCTGCACGCCTTCACCCGACACATCGCGCGTGATCGATGGGTTGTCCGATTTTCTGGAAATCTTGTCGATTTCATCCACATAGATGATGCCGCGCTGCGCCTTTTCGACGTTGTAGTCACATGCTTGCAGCAATTTCTGGATGATGTTTTCGACATCCTCACCGACGTAACCGGCTTCAGTCAGCGTCGTTGCATCGGCCATCACAAACGGGACATCCAGCATACGAGCCAGCGTTTGCGCCAGCAGCGTTTTACCGGAACCGGTAGGCCCGACCAGAAGAATATTACTCTTGGCAAGTTCAACCCCATCGTCCGTGTTGCATTTAAGACGTTTGTAGTGGTTATATACCGCAACGGACAAGATACGCTTAGCCCGTTCCTGACCGATCACATACTCGTCCAGCGTCGCACTGATATCCTTAGGCACTGGCAACTCAGTTTTGTCGCCAATTTTAGTCGCTTCGCCCTGAATTTCTTCGCGCATGATGTCATTACACAAGGTAATGCACTCGTCACACACAAACACTGAAGGCCCGGCGATCAACTTCTTCACTTCATGCTGACTCTTGCCGCAAAAAGAACAATAAAGTAACTTTTCGCCTGTCTTCTTATCGATAGCCATATTAACCTTCCATCAAGTTATCGTTAACAGCAAACTCACCCAACCCAGCCCTTCAAACCTAATTAATTCACGAAGTTTGCTTCACATGCCCGATGGTTATCACCATACAGGCATGTGAAAAAGAGCCAGATCACGGCGAGCCCCGTCGTAAAGGTACTATTTACCGTACGCGCTATACGCGCTTATCCAGCACCTGATCGACCAGACCATACTTCACCGCATCCTCAGCACTCAGGAAGTTATCCCGGTCAGTATCACGCTCGATCGCATCAACTGTCTGCCCCGTATGAAAAGCGAGCATCTGATTGAGCTTTTGCTTCAAATACAATATTTCACGTGCATGAATTTCGATATCGGATGCCTGTCCGCGAAAACCGCCCAGAGGCTGATGGATCATCACGCGTGAATTAGGCAGACAAAAACGCTTGCCCTTTTCACCTGCGGTCAGCAAAAACGCCCCCATACTGGCCGCCTGACCGATGCACAACGTGCTGACAGCAGGCTTGATGAACTGCATGGTATCGTAAATTGCCATGCCCGCCGTCACCGAACCGCCGGGTGAGTTAATGTAAAAATGTATGTCCTTGTCCGGGTTTTCAGATTCTAAAAACAGCATCTGCGCCACGATCAGATTCGCACTGTGATCGTTCACTTCACCCACCAGAAACACCACGCGCTCCTTGAGCAGACGGGAATAAATATCATAAGCCCGCTCACCGCGCCCGCTGGTTTCAACCACCATCGGGATCATGCCGATATTTTGCGGCTCAAAGGTCAACATATTAGCTTCCCATCAATTCTGCGAAGACCACTGCCTTGTCGGATACCTGAGCGCGTTCGAGCACCCATTCAACGATATTTTCTTCCAGTACCAGATTTTCAATTTCCTGATAACGGGCAGGATCTGCATAATACCAACGCACAACTTCTTCAGGATGCTCAAAGCTCTGCGCATAGTCTTCAACCAGAACACGAACTTTTTCAGGTTGCGCCTTCAAATCAAATTTTTCAACCAGATCGGCCAGAATCAAGCCGAGCATGACGCGCTTTTCAGCACGTTCTTTAAACAATTCAGCAGGCAGCTGCATGCCCTTCATGGCCATACCGCGCTTTTCCATATCCTGCACGGTCTGTTCCATCAGACGCTGTGATTCCCACTGCACCAGCGCAACAGGCAATTCAAACTGGGCAACCTTCACCAGCACATCCATTGCGGCATCCTTGTTGCGGCCCTTCAGGCGACGCACCACTTCGCGCAGCAGATTGCTGCGAATCTCAGTTTCCAGCTTGGCGACATCACCGTCAGCAATTCCAACTGACCTGGCAAATTCAGCATCCACTTCCGGCAACACAGGACCTTCAACGCTGTTGAGCGTGATCGCAAACGTCACCAGCTTACCGGCAACATCCTTACCGTGATAGTTTTCAGGGAAAGTCATATCGAAAGACTTGGTCTGGCCAACTTTCATGCCTGCGATCGCCGCTTCAAATTCAGGCAACATGCGACCGGAACCCAATTCAACCGGGTATGCCTTCGCTTCACCACCTTCGAATACCACCCCATCGAGCGTACCGACGAAATCGATGATCACTTTATCATCGACAGCTGCAGCACGATCAACGGCAACATAGCTTGCACGCTGCTTGCGCAAGGTGGCGATGGTGTTGTCAATATCAGCCTGGCTCAACTCATAAGTTGCGCGCTCGACGGACTCAGCGGTCACATCGCCTAACACCACTTCAGGGTAAACTTCAAACGTGGCACTGTATTCGATTTCATCGGCATTCCAGTCAGTCGTTTTCACGGTGAACTCAGGATCACCTGCAACGCGCAGCGCTTCAGCCTGCACGGCCTGGGCAAATGACTGCTGCAAGGCTTGACCCAGTGCTTCCTGACGCGCTTCCATTCCGTAATGCTGCTCAAGCACTTTTGCCGGAATTTTGCCCGGACGGAATCCGGCGATCTTTGCCGTACGGCCGATGTGCTTCAAGCGATTAGCCACCTGACCACGGAGGGCTTGTTGTGGAATAGTTGCGTTCAGGCGACGTTCTAACGCACTCACGGTTTCTACGCTTGGCATACTGTATTTCCTTGAAATAATTAAAATGGGATGCTGGCAGAATAAGAACCGATTCAAACGCCAAGCATTTGAATTAACTTGAAAATTTGAATTCAACACAATAATGTGTTACGGCTGTCGTTCCTGATCCATTGCTCGCATTCGACAGATTGTAACAGAATCCGGATTTCCCGGCATAGTACGCCAGCGTACTCTTTACACTTGCTTGGTGCTAATGCAAACTATGGCTAACCCGCGCATTTCTTTGCAACCTCTGCGCATCGTTTGATCATGCCCCTTGCATCCGAATGTTGCACGCCTATAAATTCGCGAATGATGAAATATGATCCATAGCATGGTAATCTATCGCCGCCAAGGCGGTTTAACATAAAATTCGCCGCACACTTTAAGAACCCCGACTATGATTCTGCGTGGCCCGCACCGCCCTGATCTCCTTAAGAATGAAACCCTCCCCGACCTGCTCGAAGCCACCGCACTTCGCATCCCGGACAAAATCGCGCTGATTTTTGGTACCCGCCAACTCAGTTATGCCGAATTAACGATGACGGCTGACAAAGTCGCCAGTTACCTGATACAGAAGGGTGTGCATCCGGGGCAAGTAATTGGATTATGGTTGCCGCGCGGAATCGAACTGCTGATCGCCCAAGCCGGCATAACCAAGGCCGGCGCCGCCTGGCTGCCATTTGACGCCGACACACCCGTTGCACGTATAGAAGTGTGTCTTGATGATGCGAAGAGTCCCGGGCTGTTAACCTGCCGTTCGCAACTGGCGTTATTGCATGACTACACGGGGCATATCTGGATACTGGAAGAGCTCATTGAAACTGTCGCGTATCCTTTACTCAGGCGCGGCGATGATTTCACCTCCGACTGCCCGGCCTATGTGATTTACACCTCTGGCTCAACCGGCAAACCCAAAGGCATCGCCGTCAGTCATCAGAGCATCAGTCATTTTTTGCGCAGCGAAAATGAAGTACTGGGCATCAACGAGAACGACCGCGTCTATCAGGGTTTTTCAGTTGCGTTTGACATGTCGTTTGAGGAAATCTGGATTGCCTATCTGGCTGGCGCCACCCTGTGGCTGGCACCACGTGAAATCACAGGTGATCCGGACGCGCTGGTGCAGGCACTTGAAAACAACAAAATCAGCGTACTGCACGCCGTTCCCACCCTGCTCTCACTCTTCCCACGCGACGTGACATGCCTGCGTCTGATCAACCTGGGCGGCGAAATGTGTCCGCAGGCACTGGTCGAGCGCTGGGCAACACCGAATCACCTGCTTTTCAATACCTATGGACCGACCGAAGCGACCGTTTCAGCCAGCCTTGCGCAGTTGCATCGCGGCGTGCCTGTCACCATCGGCAAACCTTTGCCCAATTATGGCCTGCTGGTGGTGGACGCCGAACTGAAATTGCTGCCCGCGGGGGAAACCGGCGAATTGTGCATTACGGGTCCCGGCGTCGCGGATGGCTATCTGGGGCGAGCCGATCTGACCGCAGAAAAATTCGTCGCTAACCCTTATGCAGAAAATGAGAACGAAGCGCGTCTATACCGCACGGGCGATCTGGCCCGTATCGATGAAGCGGGCAATATTCAGTGCCTGGGACGCGTGGATGATCAGATCAAAATTCGCGGTTATCGCGTGGAACTGGGCGAAATCGAAGCGGTACTCGCGAAAGAACCGGGTGTCGGAACTGCAGCGGTCATCGTCAGAAATATAGGCGAAGTCGAACAGCTGGTCGCCTTTTATGTCGCTCACGCAAATGCGACACCCGTCGCTTCCGAGCTTCGCAGAAATCTTGCCGCCCAACTGCCACCGTATATGGTTCCCGCTCATTTCGAAGCAGTTGATATCCTGCCGCGCCTGACGTCAGGAAAAATTGATCGCAAGGCGCTGCGCACGCAGCCCCTGACCGAATCGAATATGACAGATGCCGAATCAGACGTCCCTGAGGGATCCGCTGAAACGGCCTTATTTGCCGCATTGCAATCCTTATTTCCCGGTCAACCGCTGCTGCGCAATGCGGATTTTTTTGACGATCTCGGCGGACACTCTTTGCTGGCGGCACGGCTCGTATCCAAACTGAGAGAAGACAGTCGCTTCGCAACCGCGACCGTTCACGACATCTACTGCGAACGCCGGATCGGGTTAATTGCAATTGCGCTGGCAAAAAAGGAAATCTCAGGCGCCGCAGCTGAACCTGAAATAGCAGAAACCCCAAGATTGCGACGCATCCTGTGCAGCCTGGCACAGGCGGCTACGATTCCGCCATTAGTCTGTATGAAGATGGCGCAATGGTTATCCCCGTTCTTCACCTACCACTATTTCACCGGTGATGAAGGCGACAGCATGGTTCGCGCTATTATTGCGTCCCTGCTGGTTTATCTGCTCGCCAATTTCGGCAGTTTCCTGCTTGTTATCGCCGCTAAATGGCTGATTCTGGGTCGCCTCAAGCCCGGCCGCTACCCGTTATGGGGATACATGTATTTTCGCTGGTGGCTGGTCGACCGTATTTCAGAAATCCCGCCACGCCATTTGCTGTCAGGTTCCTCACTCAACGCCATGTATCTTAGCGCACTGGGGGCAAAAATAGGCAAAGAGGTCGTCATCGGGGCCTTATCCATACGCGCACCGGATCTGCTTAGTATCGGCAACGGCGTATCAATCGGCGCGTCAGTGAATCTGGAAAATGCACGGGTCGAACGCGGCGAGCTGATTTTAGGGCGCATTACCATCGGCGATGAAGCCGTGATTGATTCGTATGCCGTGATAGAAAGCGAGACCCAGATCGGTGACTATGCGCATCTGGGCG